>Ga0233434_1000251_pt1 | contig 66728 bp, 60 predicted proteins | sample SI_122_August201_4_FD_182738 | JGI IMG/M metagenome (GOLD analysis project Ga0233434, IMG submission 182738) | Seawater microbial communities from Saanich Inlet, British Columbia, Canada - SI_122_August2016_120_MG | ecosystem: Environmental > Aquatic > Marine > Inlet | place: Canada: British...
TATCCTCAAAAGAACTTGATAGATATTCTCGCCAGGTAATGCTTGAAGAAATTGGATACAATGGGCAATTAAAATTAAAAAATTCTAAAGTTTGTGTTGTTGGTACTGGTGGATTGGGACATCCAATTATCACAAGACTAACTGCAATGGGAGTTGGTACATTAAGAATTGTTGATAGAGATGTAATTGAGTTATCTAATTTACACAGACAAACATTGTTTGATGAAGATGACGTTGGACAAGTTAAAGTTGAGGTAGCAGCAAAAAAATTAAAAAAATTAAATTCTGAATGTAATATTGAAGCGTTAACTGTTTCTGTTAACGATTATACTGCACTTGAAGTTGTAGAAGGATGTGATGTTGTAATTGATGCACTTGATTCAGTTAACGCAAGATATGCATTAAACAAAGCTTGTGTTAAGTTTGGAATTCCTTTTGTAACCGGAGCTGCAGTTGGAACATCTGGACAAGCATTTACAGTTTTACCAAAAGAATCTGCATGTTACTATTGCATGTTTCCAGAACTTGATGAGGATACAATGCCAACGTGTAGTATTGAGGGCGTACATCCATCAATCCTTTCTATAATGGGTGGCATAGAAGTTGCAGAAGCTGTAAAAATAATTACTGGAAAGAAACCAAACCTTTCCGATAGAATTTTACATATTGACTTAGAAAACTTAGATTTTAACAGTACAAGAACATTTAGAGCTGATGAATGCCCTATTTGTGGAACTGGAAAATTACAAGTTGTAGAAAAGCAAGAATTAATCTTAGAAGAGTTATGTGGCAGAAACAGGGGAAAGAGAACCTATTCTATTACCCCTACTGAAACTTTCACCCTTGATGTTTCCAGTGTTAGTGCCATTGGAAAGCAAAAAGGATTTACAGTTGAGAACTTGGGTGACTTGGGATTATCTATGAGGACAAATGAGTTATCTGTTAATTTCATGAAAAGAGGATCTGCAGTTGTTGTTGGCTCAAAAGACGAATCTGATGCAATAACACTTTACAAAACTCTATTATCTAAAATTTAGACTGTAAATATTTCATAAATAATTAACATCATCTAGAAATCATACACTATAGCAAATTTGCATTACCGTTTATTTTAAGAATTATAATACAAATCCTTACACTGTTTTTGAATATTTAGAATTTCATTGTTAGACATTGGAACAATGGATAATATTGATAGAAAGGCATATTTTAAATCCCTTGAAAGATCAAATCTGAAAAATAACTCTATTCATTTTCTAAAATGGTTTATGAAATATTATATAAAAGCAAACACAAATTATCTCTAGATTTTTCTTTATATAATTTCTGAAATTTAAAATTTTGGAAAAAAATTTCCAATACATGTAATGCTGACATATTCCACTCACTAAATCATCGTGAGTTTTACGGTTATCTTTATTTTTAATATTGCAGTTTTACAGTGTATTTGACGCAGTGGGGTACAGTGACTCATCTACAGTAGTATGATTCTGTGATAAAACAGAGAGATATCAAATGAACGATCTCCCGAAAATGATGGGGTCTCAAAGATCAAAAATATGCAATAGATATTCTGATCTATTTTCAAACTAGTAAAATTTACAAATTCATATATTGTAATTTTTAATTTATAATACCATGTTAGATTATTCTCAAATAGAAAAATATGATCCTAGCGGAATGCATAAAATCTACGATCAATGGCCACAAATTGCTAAAGATGCGCATAATTCTGATTTAGAGTCTGTTGATTTTAAAAATATCAATCACATTGTATTTGCTGGAATGGGAGGCTCTGGAGCAATTGGGGAGTTATTTGCATCTATTTTATCAAAGACTAACATTCATGTATCTGTTGTAAAGGGATATCTGCTACCAAATACTGTTGATAAGAATACTCTTGTAGTTACAACAAGTGTATCTGGCAACACAGTGGAAACTCTAACTATTTTAGATTCTGCACATAAACTTGATTGCAATATAATTGCATTTTCTTCTGGGGGAAAAATGGAAAAATATTGTATCAAAAATCAAATCAATTACAAAAAAATTGAATCAATACATTCACCACGAACTTCATTTATTAAATTCATATTTTCTATCATAAATGTATTAAATTCAATATTACAAATTGATAAAAACCATATTTTTAAATCACTTGATGAACTTTCTAAACTTCAAAAATACATATGTTCCCAAAACCTCTCAGATTCTAATCCTGCACTTACATTGGCTAATTTTATATCTAAAATTCCTTTGATTTATTATCCTTATGGTTTACAATCATCTGCAACTAGATTCAAGTCATCCATGCAAGAAAATGCAAAATCACACGCAATAATTGAGGATATGGTAGAAGCATGTCATAATGGAATAGTGGCATGGGAAAAACCATCAATAATTCAACCAATTCTATTGCGTGGATATGATGATTATATAAAAACTCAAGAAAGATTTGAAATAATCAAAGAATTTTTTACTAAAAATAATATTGAGTTTAAAGAGATTAATTCTGTTTCAGGAAATATTCTAACTAAACTAATCACGTTAAATTATTTGCTTGATTATGCCTCAATTTATAGAGCAATTTTATCTGAAATTGACCCCACACCTGTATCTTCAATAAATTTTGTAAAAAGTAAGATCTGAAGATTTTTGTTCTTGATGATTAATAACCAAAGACATGTCTGAATTAGTTTCTGTAATAATCCCTGTGTACAACTCTGCACAATTTCTAAAGGAATCTCTAGAATCTATAATAAATCAAACCTATACAAATATTGAAATTATATGTGTTAATGATGGATCTACTGACAATTCCCTTGAAATTCTAAAACAATATTCAGATAAAATTACTATATTATCACAGGAAAATCATGGACTTGCTTCTGCACTAAATCTTGGAATAAGTACGATGAAAGGTAGTTGGTTTAAATGGTTTTCTCCTGATGATGTAATGTATCCATATACAATAGAAATTTTGGTGGATACAGCAAAGAAGAATTCTGATACAATAGTGTATTCGGATTGGGAAATAATTGATAAAAAAGGAAATAAACTTCGAGAATTCCATGAATCCAATTACAATGAATTATCTAATTTTGAATATAATATTAGATTGTTAGATGGACAACAGATTAACGTAAACACTGCTCTAATTTCCACATCATTGTTTGAGAAATGCAGTATGCGCGAACTTGATGATCCAATAGCAATTGATTATGACTTTTTTCTTCACGCTGCATTATTATATAATATTAATTTTCATTTGATTCAAAAATCACTAGTAATGTATAGAATTCACTCTAAACAATTATCTCATACAAATATTTCAAAAACTTTAGATTATATTTCTAAGATAAAAAATGAAATCTTACAAGGACTTGATAAATCATTTATAGATAGATACACTCATGAATTGAAACAGTATCAAAAAACAAAGCCTGTTAAAAGAAAGGCTATGGAATTAGGTGTAAAATTATTAACATCTGCCCCTGCTTGTGTCTCTAATGGTATTCTCATCTTTTATCTAAATAAAATTCGCCAAGGGAGATAACACTTTTTATTCTTAAAAATCAGTCTGAAATATATGACATTACCAAAAGTTTCAATAATTATTGTAAATTATAATGGAAAACTATTACTTGAAAAATGTTTAGAATCATTGTTTAAAATAAACTATAATAATTTTGAAGTAGTTATAGTAGATAATAATTCTACTGATAATACAATAGAATTTATTACAAAAAATTACCCCTCTATAATAATTATAAAACTTGATTCTAACAAAGGGTTTGCTGAACCGAATAACATAGCTGCAAAAACCACAAAAGGTGATTTTTTATTATTTTTAAATAATGACACTGTTGTCACACCTAATTTTATTTCTGAAATGATCAAAGTTTTAGAGAATGATAAAACAATTGGAATATGTCAAAGTCTTTTGATAAAACCAGATGGAAACCTAGATTCCAGTGGAGATTTTATAGATAAATTAGGTATTGTATATAATTCAACAACAAAAATTAAAGAAATTAGAAATATTTCTAGTGCAAGAGGTGCATCAATGTTAATTCAAAAAAAATTATTTAATAAATTGGGAGGATTTGATAAAAAATTCTTTTTTTCATTTGAAGACGTTGATCTTGGTTGGAGAACTTGGATCTTAGGTTATAGAGTTGTAATTGTGCCTAATTCTATCGTTTATCATAGTCCAGGTACAACAACTTCAAAATTAAAATTTGAGTCTGCATTTCATGGTTTAAAAAATCAATTAGCAATGAAAATAACAAATTTTGAACCACGATTTATGTTAAGGAGTTTATTTTTCTTTTTCTTTGTATATGGTTCACGTGAAATCAAAATTTGGTTTGATTATAAATTTAAACATAATACAAATATGACATCTACAAAATATGAAAAAACAATAGCTAAAAATCCTAGTATAAAAATTATAATTAAAAGTATATTCTGGATTTTCAAAAATATTGGCTATCTTTATAAAAAACACACTCAAGTAAACCACAATAGAATTTTTAGTACCCTTTATCTTGAAAAAATCAAAATTGTAAGTAATCAAAAACAATAGATTCTAAACAGCCTAAAAATAGTAGTTCATTTAATACATTTTTACAAAATAAATGATGCCTAAAATTATTTAAATCATATAATTAATAGTAAATTTTTGATGTTTTTCTATATTTTTTAAATCTTTAATAATTGTATTAAAGTTGCAAATGTGGAATGAAAGCTGTTATTCTTGCAGGCGGATTAGGTACTAGATTATCTGAAGAGACCGTTGTTAAGCCTAAACCTCTTGTAGAGATAGGTGGAAATCCAATACTTTGGCATATTTTAAAAAATTATTCTTATCATGGAATAAACGAATTCATTATTTGTTTAGGGTACAAAGGTTACATGATAAAAGAATACTTTGCAAATTATTTTTTACATATGTCCAATGTTACTATTGATATTAAAAATAATACAACTGAGATCCATGATGAAAATGCAGAACCTTGGAAAATTACACTTATTGATACAGGTAAATATACAATGACTGGGGGAAGACTAAAACGTGTTGAAAAATATGTTGATGATACGTTTTGTTTAACATATGGTGATGGCGTTTCAAATGTTAATATTTCTGAATCTATAAAGCATCATAAAAATTCTGGATTAATTGGAACTGTAACTGCAATACAGCCACCAGGAAGATTTGGAAATTTAAAAGTAAAAAATAATTATGTAGAGAAATTTGTAGAAAAACCAAAAGGTGATTCTAATTGGATTAATGGTGGATTTTTTGTTTTTGAGCCAAATTTTTTTGATTACTTAAAAGATGATCAAACTATATTAGAAAAAGAACCTTTGGAACAATTATCAAATATTCAACAATTAGGAGTGTTTAAGCACAATGGTTTCTGGCAAGCGATGGATACAATAAGAGAAAAAGAACATCTTGAGAGCTTATGGAATAGTAATAACGCTCCTTGGAAAGTATGGTAAATGACTACTTTGTTTGATAGATTTTATCAAGGTAAAACTATCTTTGTTACTGGGCATACTGGATTTCAGGGATCTTGGTTATCCTTATGGCTAACATTACTTGGAGCAAAAGTAATTGGGTATTCTCTTCCTCCTCCTACAAACCCATCTCTATTTGATTCATTAAAAATTAAAAAAAACATTGTTAATAATATTCAAGATATCAATAATAAAGATAAACTATTTTCTATTTTGTCTAAATATAACCCTGACATGGTTATTCATTTGGCAGCTCAATCATTAGTACGAAAATCTTATGAATTACCATTGGAGACTTTTACAACAAATGTGATTGGAACAGCTAATTTGTTAGATTCTATACGAGATATACCCTCAGTAAAATCCTGTATTGTAATGACTAGTGATAAAGCTTATGAAAATAAAGAATGGGATTATGCATATAGGGAAAATGATCCTATGGGTGGACATGATCCTTATAGTGCAAGTAAAGGTGCAGCAGAATTAATTGTGTCTAGTTATCGAAGGTCATTTTATAATAAAAAAAATAGTCCTGGAATTGCATCGGTTAGAGCTGGTAATGTTATTGGTGGTGGGGATTGGTCACAAGATAGGCTAATTCCAGACTGCATTCGTTCATTACAATCAAATAAAAAAATAACTTTGAGAAACCCAAAATCAATTCGACCATGGCAGTATGTCTTAGAATCTCTATCTGGTTTACTGTTGATTGGAAGTAAATTAAGTAAAAATTCACAACGATTTGGAAGGGCATGGAATATAGGGCCTATGACTACAAATGATATTTCTGTAAAATCTATTGTAGAAAAAATCATAAAGAAATGGGGAAGTGGGACCATTAACATAAAAAGAAATAATTTACATGAGGCAAAATATTTGCGACTTGATTCTAGTAACATTGCAAATATTTTAAAATGGAAGCCAACTTACAATATTGAAGAAAGTATTACTGAAACTGTAAAATGGTATGTAGCTAACGATAGTAATAATAAATTAATTCATGATTATACTGTATCTCAAATTGAAGATTATGTTTCTGCAGCAAAAAAATCTGAGAATACTTGGGTACATAAATGACAAATACTATGAATGAAAAAAATTTATTCTCGAATATGTCATTATGAATCATAAAAATATTGCAATTTTTGGTTCAACTGGTCATGTAGCAAAAAACCTCATATCATTTTTTTCAAAAGATAAAACATTTGATTTATTTTTATTTTCTAGAGATCCAACAAAATCTCAAACCTTATCCTCTCCTCATAAATTTTCATTTAGATCATATGATGAATTTGAAAAAAATGAATATGATGTAATTATAAATTGTATTGGGGTTAATGTTGCAAAATTTACAAACTATGATCCATTTCATCTTGTAATTTCTGAGTTTTATGATAATAAAATTATTAATTATTTAAAAAATCACTCTACGACACTTTATCTCAATTTAAGTAGCGGTGCTATATTTGGCCAAGATTTTATTAGTCCTGTAAATGATTTTTCAATTCCCAAGTTAGACCTTAATGAAGTTAATCAAGGCACTTTGTATTCTAGTTCAAAGATTTATTCTGAATTTAAGCATAGATCATTTGTAGATTTTAATATTGTAGATTTGAGAATTTTTGGATTTTTTAGTAAATTTATTGATCTAAATACAAATTTTTTTATGTCTGAATTAATAAAATCAGTAAAAAATAAATCTAATTTTATTACAAATAATGATGATATAATTAGAGATTATGTAAATCCAAGTGATTTTTATAATTTAGTAAAATGTTGTATTTCTAATAAAAAAATTAATGATGCTTTTGATGTATATAGTAAGGAACCAATTTCAAAATTTCAAATTTTAAAAGAATTTTCTGATAAGTTTGATTTAAAATTTAAATTAATAGAAAAATTAGAATCTATATCTGAAACTGGGCTGAAAAAAAATTATTATTCATTATCTAGAAAAGCCAAAAAAATTGATTATTTTCCACAGTTTTCCTCACTTGAAACTATTTTAAATGAATCTGCTCTGATTCTTAAAATTTAGTAAATATTATTTTATTAAAATATACCAAAAAAATTCTAATCCATAAGAAATAGCTCTTAATTTTTTATTAGAGCCTGTTTTTGATTCACCAATTCTTTTCTTAAATGTAATAGGCACTTCTACTATTTTTAAATTATTTTCTATGCCTATCATAGTTAAAAAATTCGCAATTAAACCGCTATTTGGATTATTGCGAATTTTCTTTGCATCCATACTTGTTAACTCAAATTTTATTTTTTCTAATGTATCTTTCCGAATACATCTGTAAAGGCATCCTACATCGGTTAACTCAACTATTCCTAAATTTGTTAAACTAAAATATTTTATCTGGATTAATTTAGCTAACATGTAATTTCCCCAAACATAAAACATGCTATTTTGATTTCCTTTTTCAGTAAGAACTTGAACTTGTCTAGTTCCAATTACCATGTCACAATTATCCATATATGGGATCATTTTTTCAAGATCATAACCACTAAACGTTCCATCACATTCAGTTATTGTAACTATATTTGAGTCTGATTTTAAAAATTCATTTAATCCCATTATTACTGAATCTGCAAGACCCTTATTCAATTTCTTTTTTATTACTTGTACTCCGTATGATTCTGCTATTTCTACAGTTTTATCGGAACTATTATTATCTACAACTATAATTTTAGTAACATTTTTTTGATTAGAATAATCTTTAATTACGTCTTTCACAATCTTTTCTTCATTAAATGTAGGAATAATTACACATATTTTTGGTTCAATTTTCTTTTTCTTTTCTAAATAATGTAAATTTGAATCTGTTTTGTAATGTTTTCTTTTAATTAAGAATATAATTAAAAAAGACATCCAAACTATATCAGTTAAACCTAACCACTTAAGATATTTTGAATAATAAATAATTTCGATAAACGTGTTACCTTCTATTACAAAATCAATACCATTTAATATCCAAAATAATGCATTAACTCCTAAAAATATTATGTGGATAATAATTAAAAACATCATTGATAATACTAATGATGTAAAAAGTATCCCCATGATTTTACTTATTAAATAATATTATAAACTATTATCTTCATAAAATTATTTTCATTCTTTTTGAAGATAACTTTATAATTCATTATTCTTTTATTACCATTTATCGTTGTAACTGTTGTTATCTTATGAACAAAAAAATAAAAGTTTCTGATTATGTGTCTAAATTCTTAGAAAAAAATCAAATTAAATTTGTTTTTGAAATGTCTGGTGGTATGATTACTAGATTACTTGATTCTATTAGTCAACAATCTAAAATTAAAATAATTAGTTTTAGGCATGAGCAATCTGCCGCATTTGCTGCAGATGCTTATGGCAGATTAACAGGAATTCCGGGAATTGCATTAGCAACAAGCGGTCCAGGTGCAACTAATTTGATTACTGGTATAGGTAGTTCATATTTTGATTCGTCACCTACTATTTTTATTACTGGACAAGTAAATAGAACTGAAATTAAGGGTTCCAAAAAAGTACGGCAACTGGGATTTCAAGAAACAGATATTGTATCAATCATAACTCCAATTATAAAAAAAGCAGTATTAGTTACTGATCCAAACGACATACCTGATATTTTAGAAAAATCATTTATCATTGCCACTGATAAAAGACCTGGACCCGTTCTCATAGATATTCCAATGGATGTACAAAATGAATTAATTGATGTGAGTAACATAAAGAAGATTGAATTTAAAAAAATTCCCGAATCTTTAGCAACTAGTGTAACGATGCAATTAATCAATTCGATTAAAGATGCAAAAAAACCTATTATTCTAGTTGGAGGTGGCATCCATTCATCAAATTCTTTAGAAAAATTTAGAGAATTTGTTAGACTTGTAAAAATACCTGTAGTTAATTCCTTAATGGCTGTTGACGCTTTACCATATCTGGATAAATTCAGAGTTGGTTTAATTGGAAGTTATGGTAATCGATGGGCTAATTTAGCATTATCCGAATCTGACTTGTTGATTGTTCTGGGAAGTAGATTAGATATACGTCAGACTAGTTCCAGGGTAAAAGAATTTGCAAAAAATAAAAAAATTTTTCATGTAGATATTGATACTAATGAGATAAATAATAGAATAAAAGGATGCATTAAAATTTCCATGAATCTAAAATCTTTTTTTAATTCCATAAATGATGAATTATCTAATATTGAATTTAATGAAAAATCTGATTGGATAGATAAAATTAATCAAATGAAAAAACATTTTCCAGATACTGATGAGAACCCAAAATTATCTGGGATTAATCCTAATTTATTCATCCATCATTTATCCCATGCATCTAAATCTGCATCTGTTTTTATTTCTGATGTTGGACAACATCAAATGTGGACCGCACAATCTTTGGAAATTAATAACATGCAGAGATTTATCACATCTGGTGGTATGGGATCAATGGGATTTGGATTACCTGCAGCTATAGGTGCTGCATTTGCTAAAAAACATTCACCAATAGTGATGATTGCTGGTGATGGTGGATTTCAATCTAATATTCAGGAATTACAAACAATTGTTCATCATAAATTACCAATTAAAATTATAATTATAAATAATAACTGTCATGGAATGGTAAGACAATTTCAGGAAGATTATTTTGATGGACGATATCAATCCACACTTTGGGGATACAGTGCACCAAATTTTGAATCTGTTGGTAAGGCCTATGGTTTATCATCTAGAACTATTACAAAACAAACTGAAGTTAATGAAGCATTACAATGGATGTGGAAAGATCCCAATGAGCCAATTTTATTACAAGTAATGATTGATACATTTACGAATGCATTTCCAAAAATTTCTTTTGATGAACCTAATCATAAGATGATTCCAATAAAAGATGATTATGAGTGCTAATTTTTTATATACAAAAATGATAATATTTAGAAATTATTGTTTAGATACTATTTTGTTTTCTTAAAAGATAAAATGCAAAAATAAAGCCTAGGATTGAAACAGACCAGATTGTAATAAAACGTAAAAATATTATCACTGAACTAGCTAATGGTATAGGATATCCATCATTTACCATTAAATTCACAAAAATACCTTCAGTAACACCTACCCCGCCAGGTAAAAATGAAAAAATCCCCAATAATAATGAGGAATAGAATAACTGAATAGAATCAAAATAAGTTAAATTAATTTGAAATGATGTAATACCCAAATGGATAACTATGCTTTCAATAGTAATTATAATAAATACTAAAGGTAAAATTTTCGATATTTTATTTAGTTTAGTTATTTGAGAAATTGAATTAGTTAGTTCATCAAAACCTGATATTCTTTGTGAAAAAAATGGTATTTTAATTATTATCTGTTTTAAAAAATTATTAAAAGATTTACTTTTTGTAACTAATAAAATAATTATAATTAGAAAAGACGAAAATATAGTAAAGATAAATAAATTATCTCTAAAAACAAAAATTGTTGCAATCCACAATAATGTAATTATTGAAATAAAATCATAGAATCGTTCAGCTAAAACTAGAGGTACAGATTTTGCATATGAAATATTAAAATATTTTTTTAGAAAATAAGATTTTATTGTCTGACCTATGCCAAATGGGGTTATTAGCATAGATAATCCTGAAAAATATATCAAAAAACTTTGTTTAAAAGTAATTTCTATATCTAATTGTTTTAAAATTTGTTTTTGAATAAAACTACGTACAGTTAGTGTAATAGAAAATAAAACTACGATGGGAATTATGTATGAATGAATCATAACATCTGAAAAATTTGAAAAGATTTTTTCTACATCCGAAAAAATTGTAAAAATAACATAAACAAAAATTACAATTACTATACCTATAACTGCTTTAATTTGTAATTTTTTAACATCATTTTCCATTATTCATTATCTTATAAACAATAGTATTAGTTTGATTGGATTTGTAAATGAGTTCAAAATTATTAGGAATATTTTGATCATTAGGATCTAAAAGAATTTCTAAATTCTTATTATTTGATTTTCCATAATTAGCAAAATAAGGATCAATAGTATGTGCTTGATATATCAAATAATTAGGCATAGGTAATTCATTATTCATTCTGTTGGGCGGATAACTGTGTGCATTTGATTGAAAAATTTCTGATTCATTCCAACCAACTCTATGAAGAAAATCATCCATAGAATTTTCTTCATTTCCTTCAGTAAATGTAGCCAAAATAAAATTACTGTTTGTATAATATGACACACTAGGAGAATTTGCCATAATGTATTTATCTTCTATGTTAAGTTCTTTGGATAAAATTTCAGCAATATGTTTTATTTCCATTGCTGGTTGTTTAGAAATATCACGGTGTTGGAAAAAAGTGTTTAGAAAATTTTCAGCATCAATTTTTTTAGATGTATTTCCATATAATGATGCATCCATTAACTTGTAAGTGAATCCAAAATTTAAGAACAGAATAACTATAATTATTGCAATACTAACAAATTTAAAATCATTGGGAGATGATTGTTTTTTAAATTTAGAAATAATTTTTGGAACTGCATCAACAAGAAATACACTACTAACTATTATGAAAGGTAATAAAATTGGCAAGAGATGATATGAACGATATACCGGCATTAACGAAATTAAAGGAAAAAATATGATTGGTAATATCAATAGGGGTAGATAATTATTTCTTGTAGGCTGTAACATTGAAGTTTTGATATATACAATTCCTAATATTAGAAAAATAACACTAATGAAAGGAACTAAAGGTATGATGGAAAGATTATCCACAGATCCAAAATTTAATAATTTATCTGGATTAAAAAAGAACAGATTAGAAAAATAATTTTTAAAAAATAAATCAACATCAAGAAATAAAATTGATGGAATATCAATATCGATAGTATTCACTACTTGATCATGCCATGTAGAATTTTGAAAATATGACCAATGTCCAATATAATAGCCCGGGAAAGCATCTAAAATCTCTCCATGAGTAGTAATGTTATAGATAACTTGGGGGCTAAAAGCTAGTGAAAAAAATACAAATACAATTAAGATAGAACAAATATTTTTTCGTATATTTTTATTTCTAATTAAAAGAAAAATCAATATGGCTAATAAAATAAACGCGGATTGAAGTCGAAAAATTGAAGATAACCCCAGTATTATTCCAATTAATACATAATGAATGACTGTTGGATTTTTTCTTGTTATGAGAAATAAAGAACTCATTATCATTGCAACCGGTAAAAGTTCGTTCAATGCTTGAGTTGATACAAAATATAATCTAGGTTGAAATGCAAAAAAGAGAGCAACAACAGTAGCTATTCTAAAATCAAAAATATTTCTAGTTATAAAAAAAGATAAAAATACAATTACACTTCCACTAATAACAGCAATCGTTTTTTGAACAACAAATGCATCCTGAAAAACAGATTCTAAAAATGCAAAAAGAACAGCTCCACCAATTTGCCCATTGACAAGAATTACGTTTTGTCCATTACCATCTAAAATGGCTCTGCCAAAATTAAGATAGAATATTCCGTCTGTTTCGGTCCATACAAGATTTTGAAAAAAAGCTAAGTACGAAGTAGATAAAAAAAATCCAATTGTAATGATAATTGGAATTAAAAATTCATTTTTAGAAATAAATGACATATTGAAAGTATTTTTAAAAATAGAATTGAATGACACGGTTTACCTCCAAAATATGTGTATTAAAAGATAAACTTGTGTATATTTATAAGAATTTTAAAAATTTTTAATAAATTTGGTATGAGCAGGTAGTAAATAAAAATAAAAATTTATTATACTATATAACCGAAATTAGATGTGGCTAGATTTTATGCATTTTTAGGATTTTCATTTATAATTTTATTCATTGTTAATTTACTGTGGATTATTCTTAACCTGTACTTGTGGATTACAACCGGTTTACAGTCTATGTTTCAAGAGATGAATTTTGTTGAAAGGATTCACTTTTCTATATTATTAAAATGGATAATTTTGGCAGATGTGATATGGATGGGTTGTCTTGTTACATTTGTATTAAAACGAAAACAGTATAAAACAGACAAAAAATATTATTTAGAAAATAATCCCATAGAAGATCCAAAAATCTCCGTAGTTATTCCTACATTTAATGAAGAAGAAAATGTTAAAAAAATTGTGACGGATTATATTTCACAAAAATATGTGGAACACGTATTTGTAATTGATAATAATAGTTCCGATAAAACTGTAGAAATAGCAAAACAGTGTGGTGCAAAAGTTATCACAAAAGAAATTAACAAGGGATTTGGGGATTCATGTATACTAGGATTCACTGAATCATTAAAAACAGATGCAAATATCATAGCATTAACAGAATGTGATGGAACATACAATGCATATGATCTTAAAAAAATGGTTCCATATCTTGATAATTGTGATACAGTAGTAGGAACTAGAATTATTCAAGTTTTAACTGAGAAAGGAAATCAGAATGGAATTTTTAACACATGGGGGAATTTTTTTATTGGAAAAGTAATTCAAGCAAAATATTTTAGTCTTGCCCATATGGGAATTGCTTCATATACTGATATGGGATGTGCCCATAGGTGTTTTCGGAGAGAATCATTAGAGCATTTGTTACCAACTATAAAAATAGATTATTATGATAAAAAAATCGATGGCGATGGATGGATGTTCTTACCCTACCTTCATCAAGTAACCATAGATAATGGACTCAAAACTGTTGAAATTCCAATTACATTTAACAAACGTAATGGTGAATCAAAATCAGGAGCACAAAGAAAACTCAGAGGATTGGAGATAGGATTAAAGAGTATTTTGTTTACATTAAAAAGTTAATTATGAAAAATTAATAATTCTATTCATGTTTAAAATATTATTTCACATCAAAATTATTTGTAACAAAATTTGATTATTGTATATTTTTTGAAGAAAATGACCACTACATACACAAAAATATCTGAAAAAGACAAAAACTGGAACCATTTAAAAAACATGTTAATTAAATGCACTATTATTAAATAGAGTTATTTTTATTGGTAGTTATTAATTGATTAAAGAAAATAATTTTCATTCAAATGTTAATTTAGACTCAGAAGAATCTGCAAAAGAAATTAGAAATAAGATTATTCAATTAGTAAAAGAATATGCAGAAATTTCACATAAAAAAAAAGATTTTGTTCCAGGTAAATCTTTTGTTCCAACAGCTGGTAGAGTTTATGATTATAATGAAATTCAAATGCTGACTTCTGCATCATTAGATTTTTGGTTAACTGCAGGTAGATTTAATCATGAATTTGAAGAAAAATTATCAAAATTTATGAATGTAAAATTTGTTACAACTACAAATTCTGGTTCATCTGCAAACTTATTGGCATTATCAGCTCTCACATCTGATAAATTAGGAGATAGATCTTTGAAAGAGGGTGATGAAGTAATTACAGTTGCTGCATCATTTCCAACTACAGTAAATCCAATTTTACAAAATAATTTGGTACCAGTATTTGTAGATATAGAAATTCCAACATATAATATTGATATTAAATTAATGAAAAATGCAATTACTGAAAAAACAAAAGCAATAATGTTGGCACATACTTTAGGAAATCCATTTAATTTAGAAAAAGTAATGGAAATAGCTCAAGAACATAATTTGTGGGTTATTGAAGATTGTTGTGATGCATTAGGTTCAAAATACAATGGAAAAATGGTCGGAACTTTTGGAGATGTAAGTACCCTTAGTTTCTATCCTGCACATCACATGACTATGGGTGAAGGGGGAGCTGTTTTAACTAACAATCCAATTATTGATAGAGTTATAGGTTCAATTAGAGATTGGGGACGAGATTGTTTTTGTGAACCTGGAGTAAATGATACCTGTGGAAAAAGATTTCAATGGAATTTTGATGGACTTCCAGAAGGATATGATCATAAATTTATCTATTCTCACTTGGGTTATAATTTAAAAATTACAGATATGCAAGCAGCAGTAGGGGTAGCCCAATTAGGGAAAGTAGAATCTTTTATTGAAAAAAGAAAAAATAATTTCAAATGGCTAAAAGAACATTTTAAAGAATTTGAAGAATATTTTATTTTACCTGAAGCAGAAGTAAATAGTGAACCCTCATGGTTTGGCTTTCCACTTACAATTAGAGATAATACGAATTTTACATTAAATGAATTAAATGGATACCTATTTTCCCATTATGTCGATACAAGACCAATTTTTACAGGAAATATTACAAAGCAACCTTATTTTAAAAATAGAAAATTTAGAATTGTAGGTGAATTAAAAAATAGTGATAAAATGATGGAAAATACATTTTGGGTAGGCGTGTATCCTGGATTAACAGTAGAAATGATGCAACATGTTATAGATACAGTTAGAGATTTTATAACATTCAAAAATAATATATAATCAATAATGAATTTTAATAAATTATTTTTAAAAATTTTATAATCTTATTTTTTATTATTTATAGATCAAGAGAAGCAAAAATTTGGGTGAACACTAATCCTCGTTGTTTTAATTCATACATAAAATTAAAAAAATTATGTAATAATGAAATACTTTCATGTACATTTGACTTTACAGAATGGACACATAAAATACCATTTAATAGATATACTAAAGATGAATATCGTCATTGGGGAATTAGTAATTCATTACATGTAATTTCTTTAGCATTTGAATTAATTGGCATGCCCAAAAAAATTTCTTGTTTTCATGAAGGTTCACTTGATTGGAATCCTTCTGGTTCTATTTTTACTGGAAGTGGAATTTCTTGTAAAAATATTCCTTTTTCATATCATGCAAATTGGGAATCTGCAGGAAGATGGATGGTAGAAATAATGACTAAAAATAAATCATATCGTTTAATGCCTCTTGAAGGTCTTTTTGTTTGTGAAAAAGGCAGTGTTGATTGGCATCCTGTTCCTTTTGATTCTACATCTACAAAAACTAAACCTGGAGTTTTAGAACAGATTGCTATCATGCTTGATGATAATTTAGAAAAAAGTTGTCCCTTGATAACTTTAGAACAATCAATTAATTACATAAAAATTGCAACAAAAATCTTGAATTATTAATTCATCAAATTTTTCTTAAATTTTGCTGGTACTCCTACCCATAATTGATTTGATGGAATATCTGAAGTCACAAAAGAGTATGCTGCAATGATTGAATTTTCTCCAATTGTAACATTTGGCATGATTGTACTATGTGTGCCTATTTTACAATTTTTCTTTAAAATTATGGGGCCATTTTTGTTATCTATTGTAGAATTTGAATAAATTGAACAATGAGAACCAATTTGAACTTCATCTTGAATTTCTACTCCACTCTTACAATTGATATAAGTGAAAGCACCAATGTCAAAATCTTTTCCTAGTTTAAGATTTTCTACATATTGAACAATGTAATTATATTTACTTAATTCTGAATTTTTAATAATTGGTTTTTCCCATTTTTTTATCATACTCAATATGTTAACCCTTTTTCCATTAATTCTTCATCTACATTAATTTTTTCTAAAATATTAATCATTTTTTTTGCTACTTTTTGATTTCCATAAATTTTACTGATTTTTAATTCCGTTTCTTTTTTACTTAATGCTTTTTTAATAGCAATACCTATTTTTATTTTAGAAAATTCTTTAACATTAATTACATTAGGTCCATGTTCTCTATTTTTTTGTCTTATTCCTATGTTTACTACTGGTATTTTGAATAAACTAGCTTCAATCATTCCACTACTAGAATTTCCAACCAAAACTTTACAATTATTTAAAAACCCTAAAAAATCTTGTCTTGGTATATTTTCATAAACTTTTATTAAATTATTATTTTTTGCTACTTTTTTGATTATTTCTTGTATATCTTTATTTCCTGTATCTGAATTTGGACCAATTATTATTGTATTTTTTTCTATTTTTACAATAGCTTGTAACGTTTCAGATATTTGTTTTACAACATTCCTATTTTCTGTTGTTACTGGATGTTGAACTAATAATATATTCTCTTCATTTAATCTTATATTATATTTTTTTTCAAGTTTTTGTTTTTTTGTAATGTTATTATTTAGAATTTCATCTATGCTCAATGAACCTGTATGAAAAATATTTTTTGATTTTTCTCCCATTTTTTTAATTCTTTGTGAACTTTTTTTTGTAGCAGTAAAATGTACATTTGATATTTTTGTTATTGCATGCCTGGTATACTCATCTAATCCGCCTGATTTATCCCCACCATGAATATGCACATTTGGTATATTCATTTGATATGCTGCAATAGCTGATGCAAACATTTCATTTCTATCTCCTAAAATTATATTAATATCTGGTTTAGATTTTTTAAAAAATTTTGCAAATTCTATAACTGCTTTACCTATTGATATTGTTGAATCAAATGATTCATTTCCTTTTGGGTTTATGTTTATTCTTGATGAAATTTTAAATCCATCATTGATAATTTCTTTAATCGTCATGCCATGATTTTTTGATAAATGTGAACCTGTTACAACAAGTAATAATTCAAAATTTTTATTCTGATTTATTTCATACATTAATGAACGTAATATTCCATATTCTGCTCTAGACCCTGTTGTAATTGTAATTTTTTTTCTCATATTTTTATTTTATTAAACCTGTGCCTACTTTGAATTTTGGATGCCATATGCCATCAGAATCTTGTTCAAATAAATCTTGGTTATACCACTTATCCATACTTTTCCAAAATTCAACTTTACTCATTCCAGTAAATTCACAAAATTTATCTATGATTCCTTGATCTAATTTTCCATCTTTTTCTTCTACAATTGAAATCATTTCTTCCCTTGTTTTTACTCCATATCTTATCCATCTTGAAGCATTATCTGTTGCAACAGAATGTCCAAACTTCAAATATTTGAGATATGGATTTAACAAGTAACTCAGTGAATCTATCTGATCATAATCATCAATTGATCCTTCTCTAGCATATTCATGATTAAGATGTTTAAATCCCCATTTTTTTGCTACTTGATAATTGTGTATTGAACTCCATGGAACAAAATAACTCAAATACATGGGTTCCAATCCATATTTTTTACATTCTTCTATATTGGGAAATTTTGCAGAATCAAGATCTTTTTCAGAAACATCATCTCCAATCCACTTATTCCAAATTGGTTTTACTACGTCATTATCAAATTGACTTAATGCTGATGGTGTTTCTTGATCATGCTTTCCTCCATATGTATAATTGATATCTTCTCCATAGAATAGAAGTTTTATCCCCATTTTCATTGCCATTTTAACAGGAAAGGAATAGATTAAAGCATCAAGATACCATGAAGGGGAACCAATTTCTTCTAAAGATTTACGAAACATTTTTTTTGCAATTTTTCTATTTGGTTGAAATTGAATTATATCGCAACCAAAAGCTTCTGAAAGATTATCCAGGTTTTCTCTACCTGTTTTAGTCCAATCTATATTTCCTACTGAAATTAACATTGGATTCATTTTTAATTTTTCTTTAATGATATATGTTTGAAAGTGAGAATCTTTTCCACCAGAAACAGCTATCGCACAATCATATCCATTTCCATTTGAACCTCTGTATTTGTCACAAATTTTCTTCAACTCTTGAAATCTTTTATCCCAGTCTGTATTTTTTTGTTTTTCAAAATTAACACATGCTTTACAAATGCCTTGATCATCAAAAACTAATCCTGGTCTTGTATCTGGCATTAAACATTTAGTACAATACTTCAACAATAATTAATTTTTAATTACTAATTTATATGATTTTATTAAATATTTGCATTGTCTTTAATTTTAAGGCTAAACTTTCGACACTAAAGTGATCCAATCAAGTCTTTTTTTGCTATTTCTCTCAAAAAAGAAATGTATCCTCACTTGTACTCACTAACAAAATTTAAGCCTTATTTTCTGTATAAATCCTAAATGAGATTTTACTTCTTTATCGTTTTCGATAACTACTAAAGAAAAATTTGAACTTTTGTTAAATGGATTATCTTTGAATTGCCATTTTACATGTTCTAAATTATGTAAAATATGTTTTTTACCATATGCCTTATCATAAAATCTGTTACTTTTCTCATTTATCTCAGAAACAATGTTTTTTTATCTTCCATATTTCAGACTTCTTTTATTCATTTCATTTAAGCTTTATTTCAAAACCTAATTAAACAGATCTTGGTATTTTCTATGTGCAACTTGTATCTGAAATTGGAGTAAATTGGGATGGAGATTTTGAACTTGTAAAAGAAATGATGCAAGAATCTAAAAATGCTGGGTTTAATCTTGTTAAATTTCAATCTTTTGAGGCTAAACTAGTGGCTAATCATCCACAAGCTTCAAGAGTTTTTAGATCTTCTATAACCCCTGAAAATGTTAAAAGAATTAATTCAATATCTGTTGATATAGGCATTGAATGGTTTTCTACTCCTATGTATGAAAATGCGATATTGTTTTTGGATCCATATGTTTATCGCTATAAAATTCGAGAATATGACAGTCGAATGTTACTTAAAAATAATCCCACAGACCTATTTTTAAAATTATTAGAAACAAAAAAAGAAATTATGATTAGCTCTGAATTCTCTCCTCAAAATTGTAAATGGTATGATCATGAACAAATTAAATGGTTATACTGTGTACCGAAATATCCTTGTAAATTGGATGAGATAGATTTTTCACTTCTTAAATCTTTTAATGGTTTTTCTAACCATTGTAGAAATATATCCGCTCCATTAAAAGTAATTAGTTTGAATTCTGAAATTTTGGAAATTCATATAACTTCTGATAAAAATTCTGATTTTATAGATAATAATGTAAGCTTTGATTATTCTGAAATGAAAGAAATAGCAAAATATGCTAAATCAGGAAATTAATTTAATGACCTCTGCTAATGTTAAACCTATTTGTTTCATTGCAGCTAGAGGAGGTTCAAAAGGTATACCTAGAAAAAATATTAGAAAATTTGCAGGAAAACCTTTGATTGCATACACTATTGAAAAATGTATTAATTCACAAATTTTTAGTCATGTGATAGTATCTACTGAAGATAACGAAATTGCAATGATTTCTAAAAAATATGGTGCTGAAGTACCTTTTATGAGACCAAAAAAATTAGCTACAGATCAAGCTGGTACGTCTGATGTTCTTATCCATGGAATAAAAAAATTAGAAAATTTGGGTTACAAATTTAATGAAATTGTTCTTAGAGATTGTACTGTACCATTTATTCGAGATGATGACGTGTCTAAATCTTTAAGTAAATTACGTAAAAAAAAATCTGGTGCTGTATTTGGTGTTTATCGACAACACCATAATCCTTATTTTAATATGATGGAAACAAATTCTCAAGGATATTTACAAATTTCAAAAAAAGTTAGAACTAGACCTGTTGCTAGACAAACATCTCCAATTGTTTACCAATTAAGTGGTTTATGGGTGTTAGATACTAAACAATTTTTAAAATATGAAACTATTTTGGTTCCAAAGATCTTACCTTTTGAAATTCCAGTTGAAACTGGATTTATGATTGATACTGAATTAGAATTTAAAATTGCAGAATTTTTGGCCTGTAGCAATCTAATTCATTAAAAATTACTATGTTCAAAAAATTCTGATATTGAATTAACCAGTAAATTTTTTTCTTCATTTGTCATGTTTGGATATAATGGTAATGTCAATACTTGGCTAGATATTAAATTTGTAATTGGTAATTCATTATCTACCTTAGGGTATTTTTCTTTATAAAATTCAGTTTTATGAATTGGTGAAAAATAAACTTTTGAAAAAATTTTTTTTGTTAGTAAATACTTATGTAATTTATCTCTAATTTCTTTATTTTTTAGTCTAATTGTATACATTTGAAAAATATGATCTGTATTATCTAATGTTTTTGGTGTTGTAATTTCATTAAATTTTTCTAATTTAGATGAAATAAATTTAGCATTTTCTTGTCTCATTTTGATTATTTTATCTAATTTCCTCAATTGAGATAATCCTAAAACTGCTGTTATTGTAGACATTCTCCAATTGTAACCTATCCCAAAATATTTTGATTCCTCTGGATTATTAAAATAATTCATATTATCTAATCTTCCATGAGATCGAATTAATTTTATTTTTTCATAAATTTCTTTAGAATTTGTTGCAACTGCTCCGCCTTCTCCTGTAGTTAAAACTTTATTTCCACAAAAGCTAAAAATTGATACATCTGAAATTGAACCTATTTTTTTATTATTCACCGTAGTTCCTAAACTTTCTGCAGAATCTTCAATTACGATTAAATCATTCTCTTGAGCAACTTCTTTAATTTTTAAAATATCACATGCTGTTCCACCTATATCTACTGGAATAACTGCTTTTGTTTTTTTATTTATTTTTGATTTTATTAAATTTGGATTTAACCCGTATGTTGTATCTTCAATATCTACAAAATTTGCTTCTGCATTAACACCCAAAACTGCATTGGCAGTGGCAATGAATGTGAATGATGGTATGATGACATTGTCTCCATTTCCTATGTTGTGTGCTAATAATGCTGCATGTAATGCGGAAGTTCCAGAATTTAATGCTAGACAATAATCTACACCGATATATTTTGTTAATTCATTTTCAAATTCTTCAATTTCAGGTCCTAGTGCCCACTGATTTCCACGTTTGATAATTTTAGTTATTAAATTGACATCCTCATCATCAGTGTATATTTTGTATAATGGAATCTTCCAATCTACTTTTTCCATAAATCGATTATAAGTCTACAGTAAATATCTGCTATGTTTTTTCTTTATTTACCATGTTGTCCAACCGCCATCAATTATCAAATTTGATCCTGTCATGTATGATGAAGCATCTGATGCCAAAAATAAAATTGCACCATCATAATCTTTTTTATTTGACATTCTACCTAACATAGTCTTGTTTGAATAATTTTTTACAAACTCTTTTCCAGAATGAAGTTTTTTATCATATATTCCACCCAGAGTTAAAGTATTTACTCGAATATTTTTTGGACCCCAATATGATGCCAAATATTTTGTTAAATTAACCATAGCACCTTTGGTTGCTGAATAATATGCAGGTGAGTTTAATCTACTTTTTCCATAAATTCTTTGATCAGGACCAATTATTCCATAAATTGAAGAAATATTCACTATAACTCCTTTTTTTCTTTTAACCATGGCTTCTCCAATTTTTTGCGAACATAGGAAAATACCTCTTAAATTATCTGAAATTGTTTCATCCCATAATTCCACTGGAAATTTTTCAAATGGTGCATCTCTTTTAGGATGATTTCGTGGTACAATGTGTGCATTATTTATTAAAACATCAATTTTTTTATATTTTTTTAAAATAAATTCAACTAATTTTTCTACTTGTATTGAATCATTAATGTTAATATTTTGTGCAATTGCTTTAGTTTTATATTTTTTAATAATTTCTGATTCTAATTTTATATTTTTTTTAGTTTCCTTATCAACTAAAATTACATTTGCACCTGCATTACTCAATATGTGTGCAAATCTACTTCCTACTCTTCCTGCAGAACCCGTTAACACTATGGTTTTTCCTTTAATATCAAAAATTTTTTTAGAGTCGCTAATACTATCCAATTATTTTCACTTTCTTTCTTAATGTTGCTGATTTTTTTACAGACAATGCAATTTTTAACACGTATTCTCCTTGTTTAATATCGTTATAATCTTTTAAGTTATTTTTAACACATTTAATAAAATGTATTAATTCATTTTTATACATTAAATTCTTATCATATTTTTCTAATTTTAATTTAGTTTTCCATTTTTTAGATTTAGTATTAAATATTTTTATAAAATTTAATTCTAGATCACATATCAAAGTACCTTTTGTTCCAATAATTTTACATGTTCTTGAATTTGGTACTTGAAAATAATCTAGATGTACTTGGCCTATTATATTATTTTTAAATAAAAATAATATTGAGGATATATCATCCACTGATATATCTAAATCACTTACTTTTTTTGTATATGAAACTGTTTCACTGATTTTATCAAATAGCCAATATAGATAATCTATTTCGTGAATACAGGTTAGAATTACTCCGCCGCCTAATTCTTTTTTAGATGCATAACTTTTTCGATAATCTTCTCTTGGATGCCAATCCGGAAGATATGATCCGTTTTCTACATTTACTGATAATATTCTACCTAATTCTTTCTTTTCAATGATCTCTTTAATTTTTTTTATACATGGATGATAACGTAGAACACTTCCAACATGTGTGATGATTTTATTTTTATCTGATATGTTTACTAGTTTTTTCATATTTTTTAGAGAATTTGATAATGGTTTTTCAATAAATATGTGAATTCCAGCTCTTGTTAATTTTATAGCTGTGTCTACATGATAAACTGTTTCATTACAAATAATTGCAAAATCTGGTTTTTCTTTAATGCATAATTCTAATGAAGAGTATGTTGTGCAATTTATATTTTTTAAAAATTTATCTTCATTTCTTTTGGTATTTACAACTATTCTCATATTTTTTATTAATGACAAATTTTTGATATGTCGTTTACCTATTGATCCATATCCTACAACAAGCGCTTTCATAAAAATAATACTTTTTCTTAGGATATTAGTTTTAATCTAATTTTATGTGTCATTGGAGATTTTAGATTCAATTTAATTATTTATAGCCTGTTTTAATTTTATTTTTACATTAGACCTCTGTTGCCTACTAGTTAAAAATATCTTTTAAACGATTTTCTTCTTTTTGAAAATATTTTAAACATGAATGAATTATTACTAACTCTTTTTATAATATGATGTAACGCAATGATTGATACATAAATGAAGCAAAAAATAAATCTCTCAAAAACATTAAAAAATAAAACAATACTTGTTACAGGAGGTAGCGGTAGCATATGTTCAGTTTTAATAAAAAGGTTGTTGAAATTTCCAATCCATTCTATTAGAGTTTTAGATATAAATGAACACTCATTATTTAACCTTAAACGTTCATTAGATGATAAACGGCTCAGATTTTTTCTAGGAAGTATTAATGACCTTGAACGAGTTGATAGGGCTTGTCAAGGCGCTGATGTAATTATTCATGCGGCTGCTGTGAAAAATGTAGATATAACTGAATTTAACCCATTTGAAACAATTGAAACAAATATTCAAGGAACTATGAATATGATAAAATCCGCGATGAAACATAACCCTGAAAAATTTATCAATATAAGTACGGACAAGGCAGTAAACCCCAGTACTTTGTATGGCAGTACAAAACAAATTGGTGAAAAATTAATCTGTTGGGCATCTGATCACATTGATTTAACAAAATTTTCTACAATTCGTTTTGGTAATGTAATTGAAACTCGTGGTAATATTTTTGAATTATGGATGGAGCAAGCTAAAAACAATGTGCCTTTAGATATCACTGATCCTAAAATGAAACGGTATTTTTTTCATGTTGATGAAGCTGTAGATTTTATTTTACAATGTATTACAATTTCAAAAGGTGGTGAGATATTTGTTCCAAAAATGGACTTGTTCAATATAATCGAATTTGCAAATAAAATATCTAAAAATCATAAAATTATTGGCATTCGGCAGGGAGAAAAACTTTCTGAATCTTTGTTAACTGATTCTGAAAAAAAATATAGTATTGAAAAAAATAACATGTGGATTATTAAATCATAATTTATTTTAAAGACTTGATACTTTATGAATAATTTCAAAGAAAAATTTTACTGCTTTTGATTTTTCATCTATTTTAATTTTTTTATTTTAAAAAAATTGTCTAACATATTCTTTAAACACTGTAACTCTAAATTGAAGTGATGTATCAAATGCAAAAGCATCACTAACTGGTCCCTCAACATAACCAAAACTAGGAATATTTAATAATTTTTCTGCCAAGATGAATGAATAGTCTACTATGTTGTAACCTACTGAATGGTAGATTATGTCTGGTTTAACCTCCTCAATTAATTCTAAAGAATTATTAAAATCTGATAAATATAATATTTTATATTGTTGGTTTGCATGTTGTTCTTTGATCTCTGCAAAATCATCTATTACAATCCAAACAATCTCTAATTCAAATTTTTTACTCTCTACAATTTGTCTAAAAATGACACTTGTAATTTTATTAATGTGGGGGAAGCATCACTAATTACAAGAATTTTTTGCATATTGTACATATTCGATACTTTGATCAATATTGATTTAATAAAACTATTCAATTAAACAATTACAATGTCTAACATTCGAGTAAATTATACTGGTTTAATCTCATTTGTAGGTGGATTACTTGCTCTGGTAACAGGCGTTATCTTTTCTCTTATTTTGACAAGAATCTTGTCTCCTGAAGAGTATGGTTCTTGGGGGTTGATCTTTAGTGTTGTGGGATATTTTCTTATGATACAACCTATTTTTTCTTATTGGACTACCAGAGAAATTGCTCGAAATATGGATTCAGGTAAAACAGCTGTTTTATCAAATACTGTTTTATCTATTATTTCCAGTGGTATTTTTATTCTAATCTCATTTTTTATAACTGCGCCTACTGGTGTGAACTATGATCTTTTTCTTTTTGCCACTCTACTAATCCCAGTTACATTTCTTACTGGAATCCTAACTGCAATTAATCTAGGGAATAAACCTCATATTATTAGTTATAGTACAATTTTCTTTGGGCTTTCTCAAATTCCCTTGGCATTAATTTTTGTATATTATTTAAAAATGGGTATTTTGGGTGTTATTATTACAATTATACTGGCAAACATTGTTAGTATTTTCATATTATTTTTTTATGGACGAGAAAAAATCAAAAATACATTTAAGAAAAAATATTTACAAAAATGGTTAAAACTTTCCTGGATTTCATTATACCCATCAATCTATAATATTCTTGGAGGTTCTACTATTCTTATTTTTACTATTCTTTCTGGCTCAATATTGGGTATTGCCTATTGGACAGCTTCTGCTATACTTGCAAGTACAATTGCTCCTGCGGGATTAATGTCAAGAGCTGTATATCCAAAATTATTAGAAAATAAAGATATCTCTTTCTTTAAAGATAATATTTCATACTTGTTTTATTTTGGAATTTTTTCTACGTCTCTGGTAATTATTTTTGCTAATCCTGGATTATTTGCTTTAAATCCTTCTTTTGTAATTGCTACGCCTATAGTTGTACTTTTAGCCATTGAGGGGTTTCTAGTGGTTTTAACTAATGTATTTCAACAATCTCTTACTGGAATAGAAAAAGTAGATGCCATTGATAATTCTACTGCTAAAGATTATCTAAAGAGTAATCTTTTTCATGTTCATACCATGAGATTGATTCAAACTGTTGTTTATGTGGTAATTTTAGTAATTGGATTGATACTATTGATTTCAGTTAATACTTCTGAAATTGATCTTCTTATGTATTGGGCTTCCGTCTTACTGATTACTCAAATCCCGTTGGTTATTTATCTTTCATTAAAAGTTACAAAGCATTTCAAATTTCCTTTTGATATAAAAAGAATACTAGTATTTTTAATTGCAAGTATTGTGATGTCAATTTCAACTACTCTTTTATTAGATCGATTTCTTATATATTCCGAAAATATCTATTATTTTCTACCTAATTTACTAATATTTATCATGTTTAGTGTAGGAATGTATCTCATGCTAACTTATGTTGCAGATTCAAAAATCCGACAATTGTTTAAATTAATTGTACAAGAAATTATCAAGAAAACCTAAAACTTAACATTATAAATTACTAGTTAAAAATTTCTACGATTGCCCCTGAACTTTTAATTTACTTTATTTTTAATTATTTGTGACAAACAGCAACAAAAAACAACGGTTGTTCATCATTAACATATGGTTTAGGAAAATATTTTGTGTTTTGTATGTTAAGTGTATAATTTTCTATTTCTTTTTTTGTTTTACTTGAAATTGTATCACTAAAAAATAATCTGTATACGTTATACATTCTTAAACCTGTAAAAATATTTAAACGAACTTGGTGAATTAACCATCTGATTTTATTTAACTTTTTTTCATCATTTTCTTCTTTTTGTTTATTCTCTTGTTTGTAATTTAAAATATTCTGTGTGAACAAGTCAACTTTAGAAAAAACCTCCTTTAACAATTCTAACAATTCTTCTTTATCTAATTCTTTATTAATTTTATTTTTAGTCATATTATATCTTCCATGTGAACTTTTTTTGTTTGTTGTAGAAATAATTAATATTCCATCATTTTTCAATAGTTTGTAGATTCTTTTTAACATCTCTTTTTGATTTTCTTCATGTTGTATAGTCTCAAATAAAATCACCCCGTCAAATGAATTTTCTTTAAATACATTATTTTCATTAACAATTTCAAATTTCATTGAATTTTCCTTATTTTTCCACCTTAGTGTATATTCTGAATTACCTTCGTTCTTATACCCACTGACAATTTCAGTTACATTTTTTTCTAAGAGTAATTTTGAACTAAAATATTCTAAAAATCTAAAATTTGTTATATTTAAAATTCGTTTTGAAACATAATCACTCGCAAATTCATAACGTGCAATTTGTTCATTATACACATCTCCTGATAGCATATGTGTTTTTAATATATATAATATTTATATCTACTAATAAATTCGAATCGTATGACTTCTAAAAATAAAATAGGAATTTTATTACAAGGCAAAATATCTGAATGGACTGTAGATATTATCAAAGAATATGAATATAATTTTCCCACGTCTACTATCCTTTTATCAACATGGACTACCGAAAAAATCGATGACATCCCTTGTAAAGTAATACAATTAGAACCTCCTAAAAAAGAAAATCAAATTGCTCACTATACAATTAATCATCAAATAATTGGAACCCGTGCAGGATTAGAAAAAATAAACTGTGATGTTGTCTTAAAATGTAGAACTGATCAGTTTATTCATAATTCAAATATTTTTGAAATGTTTGAAACTTTGTGTTCTAAAGAAAAAATCATGGTACCCAACAGTGGTCATCAAGAGTCTATAGATTACTACATTTCTGATTTTTGCCAAGTTGCTACGCATGATGTTTTATTGCATTATTGGAATTTGATGCCTTTTTTTAATGATCCACGATTAATCCTTAGTCCTGAATCTTATCTTACAAAAAATTATATTCAAAATATTAAGAAAGATAAACGTCCTTGGAATTCAATATTAAGTGATTATTTTTGTGTCAGAAGTTATTATTTAGATTTTCAAATCGAATGGGAAAAAATGCTAAAATCAGAATTATATAAAAAAGATAATAAAATGAATTATTATAATGATATTCATTATACTCAAAAAAACTTTAATTTGTAAATCTAGATTACTCTAAATATGATGAAAACTCAAAAAAACACGCCAATAAATAGGTAAATGATATAATATGAAAATTTTAATAGTTCATGAAATTGATTGGATAAAAAAGGTTCCTTATGAGCCTCATCATTTAGCTGAACTTTTTTCTATACAGGGTCATGATGTTTTTGTGGTTGATTGTGCAGAATCTCAAATATCTAAAATTAAAAAAGGATTATCAACTTCTATTATACAAAAATATTCTAGATTATATGATGATGCATGTATTACTTTGATTAGACCTAGGTCGATTCTTTTTAAAGGTTTGAATAGATTAACTCATTTTTTATCATGTAAAAAAATCATAAAAAAAATAATAGTTGATAATGAAATTGACATCATTTTTCTATATGGTATCGCAACAAACGGAATTCAATGCATTCAATTATCTAAAGAGTTGAATATTCCATTAATTTTTAGAATTTTGGATGTAGCCCATGAATTAGTGACAATTCCTATGATGGGCAACATCATAAAAAAACATGAAAAATTTATTATCAAAAATGCACAAAAAATTCTAACCACTACTCCTGAACTTGTTAAATATGCACAAGAAATGGGATGTTCGCCTCAAAAAATATCTTATTTTCCTTTAGGAATTAATTCTACTTATTTCAAACCTCTCCCAAAATCTAAACATTTAATTCAAAAATTAGGAATAAATAATTCTGATAAAGTTATTGGTTTTATTGGAACAATTTTCCCTTTTACAGGATTAGATTTTTTACTAAAAAATTTTCATCATTTAACAGATTATTTTGATGGTATAAAATTTGTAATTATTGGAGGTGGACCTGATTTTAATCGTATTAAAAAATTAATCAAAAAATACAATTTAGACTCTAATGTAATGTTGACTGGTTTTGTTAAACAAGATGAACTTTCTGAATATCTCTCTATATTTGATCTCTGTGTAAATCCTTTTGTTATAAATAAAATAACTGATAGAATAATGCCTACAAAAATTCTTGAATATATGGCTTGTTGTAAACCTGTATTATCAACTCCTCTGAAAGGAACTGTTGAACTACTTCCTGATGAACGTAATGGAATTGTTTATTCATCATTAAATGATTTTGTATACTCAATAAAAAATCTTATTTCTGATGAGAATAAATTAAATGAATTAGCAAAAAATGGATTTTCTTATGTTGAAAAATATCATAATTGGGATTCTCTTGTAATTGATTTGTTATCGATATTTAATGAAACTATAAAGAATAAAAAATTCTAATTATTTATTTAAATTTAATTTCTTAAAACAAAATATTTTTTGAATTATTTCATGATTCAATGGCATTGGTTTTTTTATCTGTTTTTTTCAAAAATTCTGTCAAGTCTTCAGGTGTTCCCATTCCTCGCATTTCTGCAATTGGATAGTGCAAAACTTTCTCTCCTTTCTGAATCATTTCATTATAAACAGGTGCAATATAGAATTCATTATTTGTTCTAATGTTTTTTTCAATCATTTTTTCTGCAGATTCAACAAAATATTTTCCTTTTTTGAAATAGTATATCCCTACTGTTGCAATGTTACTTATCGGTCTTTTTTCTGCAACTTCTAGTACTTCATTTTTCTCATTAATTTTAACAAAACTCCATTTAGGATGAGTAGCTATAAATGTAACTATGCCCCCTATAGCCTCATTTTTACGAAGATATGAAAGAAAATGCTGATTATTCCAATCTACCCATTGATCACTATTTGCAATTATTAACTCCTCTTCATTATTGATGAATTCCTTTGCAAGTAAAGCGGTACATGCTGCACCTTCTGTAATCCCATTTACTTTAATAATTTTACAATTTGGTGATACTAATTCTAATAAATCTTTTAAAGAATATTTTTCCGAATGTTCTTTTTGACACAAAAAAACATGTTCTGCAGAGAAATTCAAATTTTCTACAATTATCTGAATCATTGGCTTTCCATTAACATCGATTAATGGTTTTGGAAAACTGTATCCAGCATCTTCAAACCTTTTACCTCTACCTGCCATAGGTATCAATATTTTCATAAAATCGCTTTTGTTTTTGTATATATAAAATTGCTTAACACGTTATATCTCTTATTTTAGTATATTTTTAGAGAATGATTTTATTATGTAAGTTTTCTATTCACATTGTTTGAAAATTCTAAAACATAGAGCAAATACTTTTGATGAAGTAAATCCAAAATTTGGAGTAGAGATTGATATTCGTGATTTTAATAATGATCTTGTATTATCACATGATCATCCTACAAATCAGAATCTATTACTGTCAGAGTATCTTGATAAAATTCGTTCTGATCAATTTTTAGCTATTAATATAAAAAGTTCAGAAATTGAAGATGATTTAATCGCTATATTAAAAAAATTTAAAATTTCAAATTATTTTACATTTGATTGGCCAATCCCATCTCTTTTAAAAGCTTTAAAAAAAAATCTATCTTGTGCTTTTCGATTAAGTGAATTCGAAAAAGATATTTTTTTAAATTGTAGTTGGGTTTGGATTGATTCGTTTCAAAGTATATGGTATGATGCTGAATTAATCACATCCCTGCAGAAATCTGGTCTAAAAATTGCTTTAGTTTCACCAGAAATTCATAATCGAAAATCTGATCTTCAAAAAGTTAAGGCAATTGTGAATTCTGTTACAGTTGATGCAATATGTACTGATTTACCTGATTTTTGGTATAAATGATCAAAGCTCTTCTTTATGATCTTGATGGTGTATTAGTTGATGCCACTGAATGGCATTATGAATCGTTGAATAATGCATTGTATGATATTGCTGGATTTATAATTAATAGAGATGAACACATTAGTACATTTAATGGAATTCCAACATTAGCAAAACTTGAAATTTTAAAAAATCAAGGAAGATTATCTAAGGATTTAATTGATCAAGTTTGGGAGAAAAAACAAGAAAAAACTTTTGATGTAATTAAAAATACTGCATCTATAGATCAGAATAAAATTCGTCTACATCAACAAACTAGTAATTACAAAAAAGTTTGTGTTACAAACAGTATACGTAAAAGTGCATTATTGATGTTAGATAAAACTGGACAATTACCTTTTATGGAATTTGTAATTTCAAATGAAGATGTTTCTTTACCAAAACCTTCTCCTGAAGGCTATGTTCAAGCAATGCAAAAACTAAATCTAGATCCTGCTGAATGTATGATTGTAGAAGATTCTCCAAAAGGCTTTGAAGCTGCATATAAAACAAAGTCCAATGTGTATGAAGTAAGCGGATATAATGAAGTAACAATTGATAATATTTTAACAAAAATAAATTATTTCAATTCTTATAATTAAATTTTAAACTACCAATGGTAAATTTTTCATAGTATATTTTAATTCTTTATTTTAAAAGATATTTCATCTTCCCTGGTGTTAAAAAGTATATTTACGAACAATTTTCCATTCGTTAATGTTTTCAGAAAACTCTAAAATACACATACCATTAATTTTAAATTTTTTTTTAATACGTAAATTATCCACAATTTCTTTTTGTCTCTTTTGATTAATTTTTTTATAAATCAAACTTACATGTGGATTAAATTCATATTTTTGAAATGAATATGACGAATTAAATAATTTTTTGCTTATCCTCATAAGATTTTTATTTTTCTTAATTTCTATGAATATTGTCTTCCAAAAATCATCCGAATATGAAATACTGTTTTTTTCAACTATGAATGATGTTTCTTCTATAATACAATCTGTTACTATCTTATCTATTGTCTCTATTTTGATGTCAATTAATCCACAAGCTGTAATATGAGGCGTAAATACTGATGCATCATATGATATAGTTAATTTTTTAATAATCTGCGATAAATATCTATTATCTTCATTTTCAAAAACAAACCAAATTGCAAACATGATATTTGTTATTTTTTTTATTTTTAACTATTTTATATCGTGACTACGATTATTTTTTATCTGTATTTGATTATGTCTTTTAATCACATCCCGATACATTTCTTCATATTTTTTAATTTGAACTTTTAATTGGAATTTTTCAAGAACTAGTCTTCTAGCATTATTTGACATTTTTTTAAATCTTTCTTTATCCTCTATAATACTTAGAATAGCATTTGTGATTTGTTCTTCATCTTCATCTATTATTAATCCTGCATCATAATCTTTCACTTCTGGATAATCACAATCCTCTGTTATTATTACTGGTAACGACATTGTAAGTGCATCTTGAACAGCGATAGGATGTACGTCACTATGTGATGTAAGGACAAATAATGATGCTGATTCTAACATATCCAATTTTTCATTTTCTGTAATTAAACCTGTAAAAATTACTTTTTTTTCTAATCCCATTTTTTTTTACAAGTTCTTTCATTTTTTTAACATATTCTTTAGTTCCTGAACCAGCTAAAACTAACAAAAGTTCTTTTTGATTTTTTATAACATTTACAAATGATTCAAATAACAATTCAATACCTTTTTTTCATTAATTCTTCCTATAAATAATAAAAATTTTTTATTACTAATATTATATTCATTTAAAATATTACTTTTTTCTGTTATTTCAAATTTTTCTAATTCAACAGGATTATCTAATCTATAAATTGATTCTGGTGTTGCACCAAGTCTAAGGAATTCTTTTCTTTCTGATTCTCCTACAGATTGAAATCCTGTTGAATGTTTTGGAATTTTTTTTGTATATAGTTGATCTGCAATCCATTTTTATGAACCTTTTAATTTTCTGGCTGTGGGCAATAATGATCCCCATGATGAAACAATAAATGAAATATTTATTAACTTCTAACTATGTGGATGTTCACAGAATATGAAGTACATCAGATATAATAGAAATAAGTTTTATAGATATTGTAATTTTAATAAATTGTTGATGAAATGTTAAAAATTTTACTAGTAAATGATGTATTTCCTCATATTAATAATCGTACAACCATATTTTTAAAAAATATTGTACCAATTATTAGCAAAAAATTTGATGTTAAAGTATATTGGTTAATTACAGATAATTATGGAGAGAGAAATAAAATAACAAATCAATATTATGAAATATTGTACATGTCTGATTTTAAAAATTCGTTGCAAGTAATACAAAAAATTAAACCTAATCTAATGTATTATTTGATAGGTTGGCACATTACAGATTATGCACTTATGGTGGCTGGAAATTATTTAAAAATTCCTAGTTTTGGATACTGTGAATCTGCAGAAATTGAATACTTTGATGAAAATGATTCTAAACTAAGACAAGCATCAGAATATCTAAAACAATCTCTGATAATGAAAAATGTTATTGAAAATAACAACGTCAAAAAAAGTAGAGCTGTAAATTTTATTAAGAAAGTTTTATTTTTGTATAGAAGTATTTTATCAATAAAAAAATCACACATATTAACAGTAAGAGAAATATTTTCTTTCTTTTCTTTACTACTTGGAGATAAGTCAACAGTTGGGCTCTATTCAAAATTTAATTGTGATTTGATGTTTACTGAAAGAATGGCTTCAATTGATACACTTGTAAAATGGGGATTAAAGAAAGAAAATTGTGTTAGTATAGACAATCCAGCATACGATAAACCGTTTAAAGAAAGTAAACAACTATCTAAAAAATTTAAAGAAAAAATAAATATTATATTTATTACATCTAATTTATCAGGAGCACAAGGAAAAAGTAATTGGTCGATAACAAAACAAAATCAAATGATAAAAGAATTAATTATAAGTTTGAATAAAATAAATCAAGATATATCACTTACAATAAAAATTCATCCTACTTCAGAAGATTATATAGAATATAAGAAATTATTAGAACCATTCAGAGATGTATATCTTTCTCAAACAGATGAGATTACAGATCTACTTCATAAATCAGATATTGTGATAACACCATGTGCAAGTACAGCTGGAATGTTTGCATTAATTATGAAAAAACCAATTATAATATGGAATTATTTTCAAGTTAGTGGGGACATGTTACTTAGAAAAAATATCGTATTAGAATGTAAACATAGTACAGAATTACATTATTGTATAAATAATGCAGAATCATTTAGAATTAAAAACAATCAAAAAATTAATGAATTCATTAATGAAACATTAGGGAATGGAAATTCAATTGAAAAAAGTGTTTATGAATTAGAAAAGTGGTTAAAAAATAATAAAATAATCAATTTAAACAAAGAGTAAGATAAATAATAAAAAATATTAATTTAACTTAGATTTAATTATCCAGAAATTTTTCTTTTCAATGGCACTATTTTTTTCATCTTTACTGAGTAAAATTTCTTCAATTTTTTCTCCATTAGATGAATTCATTACTTCATTAATAGAATTAATTCGTAATCCTGATAAATTAAACGAATTGGGAAATAATGGACTTGATTATGTTACAAAAAATCATAATTGGGGAAAATTGTCAGATAACTTACTGCTTATTTTTCAAGATGTTATATCAAAATCTAAATTTATCAAGTAATCCATGAAAGATTTTTCATGATTTTCTTTAATTCCAAAATAGTCATTATCTTGACTGAACCTGAACTATATTCATCAAAATCAATTTTTTTCTTTGTAGATTCTCTATCAAACTCATAATTTTCTTTTTTTATAACATAATGATCTTCTTTCTCTATCACAAATCTCATTTCTTCTTCAGAAACAAGAATTTCATGAATCTTTTCTCCTGGTCTTATGCCTACAAATTCTATAGGATAATCCTTGTTACCCGTTACTAGTTCTGCATATGCTTTTGCAAGATCTACTATTTTTGCTGATATTGCTTTTTTAACAAATATTTCTCCACCTTCTGCATTTTTTAATGCATAAAAAACAAGTTGGATTGCATCATGAAGCGTTAACAAAAATCTTGTCATCTTTGAATGAGTAACTGGCAGGGGTAGTTTTTTACTTATTTTACTATCCCATAATGGAATTACACTTCCTCTACTTCCAAGAACATTACCGTATCTTACAGAACAAATTATTGTTTTGCTATCTTCATATTGATCTGATCGAAAAATTTTCTCTTGTAAAGCTTTTGTCATACCCATCGCATTAACTGGTTTAACTGCTTTATCTGTACTAATAGCAATTACATGTTTTACATTTCTTGCAATAGCAGCTTTTACTAAATTATGTGCACCAATTATGTTTGTTTTTATTGCCTCATATGGATAAATCTCAACTGTGGGTACTTGTTTTAATGCTGCAGCATGAAAAATAATGTCTACATCTTTACAAGCAGTAAATAAACTATCATAATCCCTTACATCCCCAATGATGAATTTTGTGATTTTAGAATTTTTTTGATTTTGTATTTTTTGTTTCATCGTATTTTGTTTGTCTTCATCTCTACTAAAAATTCGGATACTTTTTGGTTTGTAATCTACCAATTCTTTAAGAATTTGATATCCAAAACTACCCGTTCCACCCGTAATTAAAATATTTTTATTATTTAAAACTGAAGTATATTTCAAATCGAAAATAATCTTGTTTGTTATTTAATAAGTCTTAGTTAAGAATAATTTTTAATTAAATGAACTTCAACCTTTTTAATCATCTATTTGTCTAATTTCAATATGAAAGTGATGTCTATATTTGGAACAAGGCCTGAAATTATACGATTATCCCGAATATTCCCTCTGTTAGACAAACATTTCACACATATCATGGTTAATACAAATCAAAATTATACTAAACAGCTTAATTCTGATTTCTTTTCTGAACTTGAATTAAGAATACCTGATTATAATCTAAAAATATCTACTGAAAAATTTGGTACTGAAGTTGGTGAAATAATTAGTAAAAGTGAAAAAATTATTTTAAAAGAAAAACCTGATCTTATTCTTATTTTAGGTGATACAAACAGTGGACTTTCTGCAATTCCTGCATCACACCATAATATTCCAATTGTACATCTTGAAGCTGGAATGAGAGCATATGATGTAAGGATGCCTGAAGAAAAAAATCGCGTTTTAATTGATCATTTATCTACTGTTCTTTTACCTTATACCAATTATTCACGTGAAAATCTTATACGAGAAAATATTCACCCGAGCAAAATAAATGTGGTTGGAAATCCAATTGTTGAAGTAATTGATTATTTTTCAGATAACATTGATCAAAGTAAAATTTTGAAAAAAATGAAATTAAAAAATAATGACTTTTTTTTAGTAACTGCACATAGAAGTGAGAATGTTGATAATTTAGAAAATTTAAAAATAATATTTGATGCATTAAATAAAATCTCTCAAAAATACAAAAAGAGAGTTATCTATCCCATGCACCCTAGAACTTCTAGTAAATTAAAAAATTTATCTGTACCTAAATGTATTGAAATTATAAAACCTCTTGGATTTTTTGATTTCACTAAACTAGAAAAAAATGCTTTATGTTTGATTACTGATTCTGGTACTGTTCCAGAAGAAGCATTATATTTCAAAAAACCCTGTATTACTATTCGTGAAAGTACAGAAAGACCTGAAACTATAGAATCTGGTTCTAATGTATTATCTGGATTAAACTCTGATGATATTTTTCAATGTGTTAAACAAATGATATCTGTTGCACCTGATTGGAGTTGGAATTCATCTTTGGGTGATGGTAGAACTGCTTCTAAAGTTGTAAATATTATTCGTGGTAAATTAGAACGAAGAATAATATAAATATAAAATTTATTAGGTAAAAATATTATAAAAGATACGATGACTATTCTTGTAACTGGTGGTACTGGAAGTTTAGGTTCTGAATTACAAAATTCTTACCCTGAATGTCTTAGTCCTTCAAGAGATGATTTGGATATTACAAACAACAATCAAGTTATTGATTATTTTAATAATCATTCAATTGATCTAGTAATACACACTGCAGCAATCACCAGTGTTCGATTATGTGAAGAAGATAGAAAATTAGCTTGGAATACTAATGTGCAGGGAACTAAAAATCTCGTAAATGCTGTAATTCAGTCTAAAAATAATATTAAATTTGTGTATATCAGTACTGCATGTGTTTTTGATGGCTATGGGGAGTTGTATAAAGAAAATGACATTCCATACCCTGAAAATTTTTATGCATTAACAAAACTAATTGGAGAAAATGAGATATCAAAAATTAAAAATCATTTAATTATTAGAACTAATTTTGTTTCAAAAAAACCATGGTCATACCCTGCAGCTTTTACTGATAGATTTGGCACTTATTTATTTGCAGAAACTGTCGCAAGAGGAATAGCCGAAATTTTAAACGAAAATTTGAATGGAATAATTCATCTTGTAGGTGATAAAAAAATATCTATGTTTGAATTAGCAAAAATTACTACTCCTAATATTCTTCCAATGACAATGAATGATTATTCCGGACCCCGATTAACTAAAGATATGAGTCTTGACACTAAAATTTGGAAGAAATATGCTCTAATTTAATCATGAAATCCATAGTAGTACTCCCTTTTTTGAAATCTATTGGTGGTGCAACACGTTATGGCTGGGAATTATCTGAATTTCTTGCTAAGCAGGGTGATGATGTAGTTGTAGCATCAATATTTTCTAATTCTAGTTTTCACAAATTAAATGAGTCTATCCGAATAGTTGATCTTGCTGATGAATCCTTTTCTCCTCAAACTATAAAATATTGGTTAAAATTTGGTAAAATTCGAAAAAACCTTCGTTTACTAATTAAAAAAGAAAAACCTGATATTGTGATTTTTATTAATTGGCCAACTTCCATGTGGGCAGATAATTTTGACAACATCCCTGTTGTTTTTTCCCCTTTAGATATTCAAATTTTATATTCTGACACATATACTAAAAATCTCAAAACTTCATTATATTGGATGTGGAAATTTCTAAGATTTTTTGTCAGAATATATGAAAAAAGTAAATGGAAATACTTTGATTCGATAATTGCTAGTAGTAAATTTACATCTAAACATATTGATGAAATCTATGGTTTAGATTCTGAAGTAATTTATTTAGGTGCAAATAAAATATTTTTTGAGACAACTCCTGAAAAATCTAATGCAATTTTATGCTTAGGTGATATTAAGGCTCGTCACGCTTCATTCTTGATTCAAACTGCAAAAAAACTTTATGAAAAACGTCAGGATTTTGAGATATGGATAGCTGGTGATAAAGAGTTACATGGAGATGAATTAAAACAATTATCTCAAAAACTAGGATTAGAAAAAGTTGTCAAGTTTTTTGGTCGAGTCAGTGATGAAAAATTAGCATCCCTCTATTCTAACTCACTTGTTTTTACACATTTAGTTAAAGATGCCCCATTTGGCATGCAGGTTGTAGAGGCAATGGCTACTGGAACTGCTGTAATTTCTTGGAAGCCTGGTGGCCCTGAAGAAAGTATTACTCAAAATGAAACAGGATTTTTAATTCCACAATTTGATCATGACGAGTTAATCAAACATATTGAACTATTTTTGGATAATCCCAATCTTAGCATTGAAATGGGTCAAAAAGCAAGGATTAGATCTAAAAAATTATTTAAAAGTTCAGATATTTACAATCAAATACGAAATCACATGATAGATACCCTACAAAATAAATTTAAAAAATAATAATTTTAATTAACAAGACTTTAAAAATGGTTTTTCATTGTCTGATTAATGGAAATTATAAAATTAAATCCTGCATTCGTAGATGATAGAGGATCTATTTGGGATTTATTGTCCGATGACACAATTCATCATAGTGGATATTTAATTTCCAAAAAGAACTCTATTAGAGGTAAACATTATCATGAAGAACAAAAACAATACACTCTCTTACTAAAAGGATCGATGAAACTTTCAATTAAGAATCTCAAAGATCCAAAATCGAGTCTTGAAGTATTTGTATTAGGTCCATTTGAAATGATTCTGATACCTCCATTTTACTATCATTCACTTGAAGCTCTTGAAGATTGTGAATGTATAATTTTTACTTCTAAGAGTAGAGCAAATATGGGTTATGAGGAAGATACATTCAGAGTTGAAAATATTGATTCTTTTTCTATAATTTAATTTTAGTAAATCTAATAAGAAATATTACTCTGAGTTAAATTATATATTTATGAAACATTCAGTTAGATTTGGTATTATTGGTTGTTCTAATGTTGCCCGTAATTCTTTTCTTCCTGCATTAGTTAAATCAAAAAAAGCTCATTTAGAATTTTTAGGTAGTAGATCTGATGAAAAACAACTCTCTTTTTCAAAACAATTTCATTGTAAAAATTTTGGTATCTATGAAAAAGTATTGGAAAATAAAACTGTAGACGCTGTTTATATTTCACTTCCTCCTTCTTTACAGGAACAATGGATTATCCGTGCAGCTAATGCTGGAAAACATATAATATGTGAAAAATCTGCAACTACTTCTTTTCAATCTGCTAAAAAAATAATTAATGCTTGTAAAAAAAATCATGTTCGTATAATGGAAGGATTTTCTTTTTTGTATCATCCACAACATTCTTCTGTCATGAAATATCTTAATCAAAATAAAATAGGTAGATGTTCTTCATTAAATGCAAAATTTGGTTTTAATTTAGACAAATCACCTACGGATTTTCGATTAAAAAAAGAATTGGGAGGTGGTATTTTAAATGATGTTGCATGTTATATTATTAAAATTAGCACTGTCATATTTCAAGGAATTCCTAACTCTGTAGTTTGTAATTTAGTTTATGATAAAAAATATGATATTGATATTCAAGGAAGTATCTCTATGTCATTTAAAAACAACCAAGTTGCTACAGGAATTTTTGGATATTCTAATTCATTTCAATCATCATATGAGATATGGGGTGAAAAAGGATTAATAAATACAGAAAAAGCTTTTGTTTCTCGTAGAAATCGTTCTAAAAAAATTTCTCTATCTACAAATAATTCTAGAAAAACATACACAATACAACCTTCTGATCAATTTCAATTAATGATTGAAAATTTTTGTAATTCACTTACAAAAACTTCAATTAATCAAAATTATGAAAAAGATTTGTTAAATCAAGCATATGTTATGGAACATGCACGTAAATCTGCATCACAAATGAAAATATTAAAAATTAAAAATTATTAAACAATTTTTGGACGTGGAATTGGAATGATAAATTTACCGCCATTTTTTCTAAACTCTTCATTATTTTTAATAATTTCTTCAGCAAAATTCCATGCTAATATTAATCCATAATCTGGTTTATCTTCTAATAGTTTATCGTCTGATAAAATTGGAATATGCATTCCAGGTGTAAATTTACCTATCTTTAATGGACTTTTCTCAGTAATGTAATCTAATAGATCAGTACTAATTTTACAGTAATTAGTTAGAGCATTACCTTTAGCTGGAGCACTAATTCCAACAATTTTCTTACCCTCTTTTTTAAGATTCCATAATAACATGTTTAATTCTTTTTTTTGTTGTTTTACCTCATTAGCAAATTTTTCTAATCTTTCTTTTTTGTAAATTCCATTTTCTTCTTCTAAATCTAACAATGTTTCTATATTTTTTGAAATACCCCTTACATCTTTTCTACCTATGAATAATCTTAATGATCCTCCATGAATATCATTTAATTCCGCATTAAAAATATCCATATTCATTTTTTTACAAAATTCTTTTAATGGTTTTAAAGAAATGTATGATAAGTGTTCATGATATATTGTATCATATTCTAAATCATCTAATAAAGTAATTAGATACGGAGCTTCTATGACAATTATTCCATCATTAGATAGAACAATATCTGCTGCTTTGAAAAAATCATCTAGATCATCAATATGTGCAAAAACATTGGTACCCGTAATTACTGATACTTCTCCATGTTCTTCTCTAATCTTTTTTGCTAATTTACTAGAAAAAAATTCTCCAATTACATTAATTCCTTTTTTTCGTGCAATATTTGCAACATTGATTGATGGATCAATTCCTAAAACTTTCATACCTTTATCACGAAAACCTGACAGTAATACTCCTGCATTACTTCCAATATCCATTACGAGTGACTTTTCTTTTAATTTAAAATCATCACATATCTGATTTGCCATAGATATGTGATGATTTTTTAAAGTCGTAGTTGCAGAACCATCATAAGAATAATTTTCATTATACATTAATTCTGGGGGTACCACATATCCTAATTGACAGAATCCACATTTATTACAACTATTCAAAGTAATGGGATACGATGTTTCTGGTTGTTCCAGCTGGGATAATGTTAAAATTTGATCTGAAATTGGGGTGTATCCTAGATCTAAAATTGTATACAATTCTGTATTTTTACATAGTCTACATAATTTTTCTCTCAAAACTATTTCACTTTTTTAAATTCCTATTATAAATTAATTAGGATTAATTCGTGTATTTTGGATATTTATCTGGAACAAATATTACTAAGATTTAATTTTGTAATTCTTAATTATATATTCAAACATTTTTTCATATTCTTTGAATTTATTTTTTAAAAGAAATCTGTCGTTGATTAATTTTTTAGTATTTTTGGAATATTCTTCCAACTTATCTTCGTCATTGAGTAATTCTTCAACTGCCTTATATACTGAATTTGAATCTAAATCCACTGTTATTCCTGCTTTATATTCATCTAGTTCTGGAAAATCACTTGTTTTTGAAATAACTACTGGTGTACCACAAGCCATCGATTCTATTGCTGTTGTCGTATGTACATCACTATGTGATGTCACAACATGAATTTTTGCTGAAGTAAATAATTCAATTTTTTCTTCTTCTGAAATAAATCCTGTAAATTTAACATAATCATTAATTTTTAATTTTTTAGATAATTGCTTTATTTCATCTACATATTTTTTAGTTCCAGTTCCGGTTATAACTAAAAATAAATTCTCATGATTTTTTTTAATTTTTACAAAAGACTCTAATAAAATTTCTAATCCTTTTTTAGGATCTATTCTTCCAACATTATAAAGATATGATTGCTTTGGTATTTCTAATCCTATTTTTTCTAAAATACCTGTTTTATTTTTAGATTGAAAATTTTCTAATACAATTCCATGATCCACTTTAACAATTTTGTTTGGATCTGCCCCCAATTCCGTATATGTTGCAGTTTCCATATCTCCTACTGAATGAAATCCTCCGGCATTTTTGAATAATTTTTTTGTGTATGCTAAATCTAGTATGCTTTTTCTTAAACTTTTTATGTTATGTGCCGGTTTTTCAAATGCAGCCATTGCAGAAATAATAAATGGTATTCCAAGGTTATCTGCAATTTTGAAAAAAGTCATTCCAAGATGATAATACCAATGTAAGCAATACACTACATCATAATCCGGTAATATTTTTTTAGCAATTTTTGTTGAATCTGGACAATAAAACCCTAGTTTTTCAGAAACACAATGAATTGGTAGTGTGGGAATTCCCTCAATTTTAATAATTTCACCTTTTGCATCTAATAATTTTTTACGTATTGTTGCATACTCTTTACTCTTATTTTTATCATGATACCAGCCATCTCCATCTGGTACAACATACATAACATTATGACCCAATTCCATCAACCCCTTTGCAATTAATAATGGCTGTTTCACATCACCTGCAAATCCTGAAAGATTAAAATTTAAAATTAATATGTTCATTCTATTATCCTAATTTTCAACTATTTGTTTTATGATAATTTGAATACCATTCATATGTTTTTTTTAATCCTTCTTCTAAAGTTACCACAGGTGTATATCCTAATTTATTTAATTTGGTTATGTCTGGAACTCTACGTTTTGTGCCAGGCTTATCAAATTTTTTGTATTCTGGCAAAATTTGTTTTCCATGTATTTTTTCTAAAACTCTTATCATTTCATTAATTGTATCTTCATGAGGATTACCTATATTGAAAATTTCATTTTTACCTGATTCACTATCCATTATTGTTAGTATTGCTTTTATGATATCTGATACATAACAAAAACATCTGGATTCTGTTCCATCTCCTTGGACTGTAAAAGTTTCATTTAAAACACATCTCTTAATGAATTCCGGCATTACATGTTCAAAACCCATTTGAGGGCCGTATGCATTATGTATTCTACCGATACTGTAATCTATTCCTAATGCTTTTACTGAATTTATTATTATCAATTCACCTAAAATTTTACTTGAAGAATATGAAAATCTAGGATTTGTTGGATCAGGAATGCTTAATTCCTCCGTTTCAGGAGTTGGAAAAATCTTAGGGAATCCATAAGCTTCTGATGACGATGTGAAGAAAACTCTCTTAACTTGAGAGTTTTGTAACCAATCTACAAAATTAAAAGTTCCTTGAACATTGACTTTGAGAACTTTTTCTGGAATATCATAAAAAAATTTAGTACCATTTATTGCTGCCAAATGATACGCAGCTTCAATATCTTTGGGAATGGCATTCCAATCCTCTTTTTTACTAATATCCCCTTTTATCAAAGAAATTGCATCTTTAATTTCATTGATATTGTTAAATTCTTGTCTAAACCCATTATCAAAAATTACTATCTCATCCCCTCTTTTTATTAATTCATTTACAAGGTTACTACCAAGAAACCCTGCTCCACCTGTTACCAAAACTTTTGTCAATTATATCCTCTATTAGAATAAAATTCTTTTGTAAAATAAATCCTTTGAATTTTATTATTTTTGCTTTGTTTTTTCTAAAACTTGCTTTATTCCTTCTTCAAGTGTTTTAAATTTTACCCCTACTTCTTTTTGAACTTTAGAATTATTGAGACAGGCATTTTTTGGTCTCTTTGCTATTACATCTATATTCTTAATTGAAATTTTTTTAATTAATTTATTATCAAGTTTAAAAACCTCTGCAATAGATTTTGCAAATTCAAATCTATTAACACAAGTTGAATCTACTACGTGAAAAAGCCCTGACACATCTTTTTTAATTGCTAGAAAAATTGATTGAATTAAACTATCAACTAATGTAACACTATTAAATACATCATATGTTGTCTCTATCTCTTTTTGATTCTTCAAATTATCTATCACGTACTTAAAAAATCTTACACGAAAATCCCAATCATAAATAACCGATGTCCTAAATACCAAATTTTGTGGTTGTTTTAAAATTATTTTTTCAGCCTCTAGTTTTGTTTTTCCATAATAATTTATTGGATTTGGTATATCTGACTCAACATAATTCCCTTTTTTTCCATCAAAAACATAATCTGATGATAAGAAAATTGTCTTTATGTTGTATGTTGTAGCCAACTTTGCTATTTTTTCTGTAATCTTTACATGAAGTTGATGTGCATCTTTTTTATTTATTTCACAAAAATCTATGTTGGAGTAGCCCATTGTATTTACTATCACATTTGGTTTTTCTGTAATGATTGTATTTTCTAACTTGTTAAAATCAGTTGGTAAGCTACATTTTACTGACAATGTTTTTGGCATATTGATCTGATTTTTATTATATGTTGCAATAATGTCATATTTTTCATTATTTAATTTAATTAATGACTTTCCAATTAATCCACTTCCGCCTAAAACTAATAATTTCATAATTAATTTCTGGTTAATTTATAAAACAATTTTAAGTTGTCTAAATAATGGAATGCTATATTTGCTCTAATTCTAATTTAATTCAATTTCTTGATCTAGGAAAACATCCGCCACCTCTAAATTTTGTTACAAAAGAAGATTTGAAAAAAATTCAGACTTCATTTCCTCTTCAAGTTTACTTTTGTAATGAATGTCAATTAGTGCAATTAGGTGATGCAGTAGATCCAAATGTTATGTTTAAAAATTATTTGTATACGTCTGGAGTTAGTACTGCATTTAGAAATCATTTATCCGAATTTGCCCAACATATGGTAAATAAATTCTCTCCAACATCTAAAGATTTGATTATAGATATTGCATCTAATGATGGAACTTTGTTAAAGTTTTTCCAATCTCATGGTCTTCGTGTTTTAGGCATCGAACCATCTAATATTGCTAAGATTGCTGAAGAAAATGGAATTAATACAGTAAATGATTTTTTTAATGAAAGTGTGGCAAATAATATTCTAAAAAATCAAGGTCAAGCAAAAATTATTACGATCACTAATGCTTTTGCACACATTAAAGATCTTGATTCTATAATGAAAGGAATCAAATTACTTTTGACAGATGATGGGATATTTGTATCTGAATCTCAATATTTGCTAGATATTATTGAAAAATTAGAATATGATACAATATATCATGAACATCTTAGATACTATAGTTTACATACATTACTGCAATTATTTGAAAAATATGATATGGAAATATTTGACTGTGAACGAATATCTTCACACGGTGGATCCATTAGAGTTTACGCTGCATCAAAAAAACAATTTAAGAAATCTAGTAATATCGAAACAATGTTAAATTTAGAAAAAAAATTAAATTTATCCTCTATTGAAACATATAAAAAATTCGCAAATAGAGTATATCAAAATAAAAGTGATTTACTATCTATGTTAGAAAAAATAAAATCTTCTGGTAAAACGATCGTAGGTATTAGTGCACCTGCACGTTCAAGCACAGTCTTAAATTTTTGTGATATTAATTCATCCACTCTTGATTATATTGCAGAAAAAAGTCCTCTAAAATTAAGAAAATTTACTCCTGGTATGCATATAGAAGTTGTTGATGATAGTAAATTGATTCAAGAACAACCTGATTATGCATTACTTTTATCCTGGCATTTAGCTGATAGTATTATTTCTAAAATTCAAAATGATGGTTACAAAGGAAAAATAATTGTGCCTTTACCAATACCAAAAATTATTTAATTAACTATCCTTGTCCTAATTTTAGATATTTTGCTGAATCGAAATCTTCTTTTTTAAACATTGCCCATACATCATATATTATTTTTATTTTAGATTGGTTCAAGTCTTTTATAATATTTTTAAATTCTAAATGGTTTGTTGCTATGATAATTATTTCAGAATTTTGTAAAACTTGATCTAATGATGACGTATTCTTTACAAATGGATCGTGTATTTTCACTATTGCTCCAGCGGCTTTTAACAATTCAACTAATTTTAATGATGGTGAATTTCGTAGATCATCACTTCCTTGTTTAAATGATAGTCCCAAAACACCAATTTCTATTCCAAAAATATTTCCTTTAATTTCTTTTATTTTATTAATTACATGTTGCGGAATTGATTCATTTACTTTCCATGCAGTTGAAACAATGCTTGAAAATGTAGTGTTGTTATCTAAAAATAACCCATCTTTACTTAAACATGGACCTCCAGCAAAACCTGGTTTTGGAATAGTGCTTCTAGAATATTCATAATTTGAGGCATTGATAATATCTGTTGCATTTTCTCCATACATTTCTGCCCACACTGCAAATTCATTTGATAATGCAAATCCAATGTATCTGTAAACATTTGCAAAAAGTTTTGCAAGTTCAGCACCTGTAACTGTTGTATACGAAAATTTTTTTTCTGGATTAATGTGCTTAAACAATTCAGTTACAATGTCATTTGATACTTTATTGACACCTCCTACAATTTCTGGAAGTTGATGAATTTCTTTTACAGCTTTACCTTCTAGAATTCTTTCTGGACATACTGCTAAATAAAAATCCTCACCTGATTTTAAACCTGTTTTATTCTCAAGAAAAGGAATAATAATTTCAATTGTTGTTTTTGGCGGTAGTGTAGATCGCATTATTACAATCTTATCTTTCAAATTCACTTTGCTTATTTCTTCTAAAGCCGTGTATACTTGAGAATAATCTACACTATTACCTTGAGTAGTTGGCGTTCCAACTGTAACAATAAGAACATCCACTTCATTTTTGATTTTTTCAAGATCATTTACTAATTCTAACATGCCTAATTTTTTTGATTCATTTAGATTTTCTTGAAGTGCAGGATCATAAAATGGACAAATCCCATTTTTAATTGAAGTTAATCTTGCTTCATCAATATCTACGCCAATTACTCTTAATCCTTTTGTAGAAAATACTGAAGCTAATGGTAATCCAACACGTCCTAAACCTAGAATAGAGATAACTGCTGATTTATTTTTAACTTTTTCTAATAAAATACTCAATATACTTGAAAATAAAATGTGATTTTTATATGTTCTTTCTATGCTATAGACCTGTTTCATTTATGTGGATTACACGTTAAAATATTAATCAGTTTGATTTTTTGTAGATATTCGTGAAATACTATATAATAAAACTGCTATCAATACTAACATAGAACCTACTACAAAAAATGTTATTCCTGCCAATGTAAATGCTATGGAGAAATATGACGTTTCATTAAACACACTAACAACATTTATGGCAAAAATTATTCCAATTACCAATAATATTGCACCTGGAATCCCCATAAATTTTAAAGGTGATTTTATGGCAATAATTTCTAATAATGAAGTAATCACTTCTCCAGAATGATGTATTGGATTCTTTGTGGATGTCTTCATTCCCGTATTATAAATGACTTTTACTTTTTCTTCAGAAATTCTAAATCCTTTTTTTGCTGCATCAATCAATATCTCTGCATCTGAGCCAAATCCGTTAATGTCAAATTTTATTTCTTCTATGGATTTTTTTGAATAAGCTCTATACCCACTTTGAGAATCTTCTATTGAAAGTTCTGATGCTAAATTTGTCATTCTATCTAAAATTTTATTGCCAAATTTTCTGTAATTGGGCATTTCAGATATGTCGCTAAATCTATTTCCAATTACAATGTCTACACTATTATTTTCAACGAGTTTTTTTAATTTTGGAATTTCTTCTGGTAAAAATTGACCATCCCCATCAATTGTAACGATTATGTCAAAATTATTATTTTTGGCATAATTAAAAAGTGATCTTAACGCCGCACCTTTTCCTAAATTCTTTTTATGTTTTAAGCAAATTGCCCCTGCTAATTCTGCTTCTTCAAAAGTTTTGTCTATGGAGCCATCATCGCAAACAACTACTTGATCTGAATATTTGAGACATTCTTTTACTATTTTTCCAATTATTTTTTCTTCATTAAATGCTGGAATACAAACTAGTGTTGACAATTAATATTTCTAATTATTATGGGTTAAAAACTATTATTATTCTACCATGTTTGTTATGACTATTTTTTAAACTATGCGATATCCTGGAATTGATTATAGTAGGAAAACCATGTTTATCTGACAAAATCTAATAATCTATGTTATATTTTTTATACTATTTTTTATTTAAATCAAATTTGAATAATGTTGGTATGTCTATTTTAATTAAAAAAATCATCAATTTTAAAAATATATCAAATTAAACTGAATATCCCAATACGCCCAAAAACTAAACAGTATTAATGCATCTGCTGTGTTAAATTAAATAGTTTATAACTATTTGTTCAACAAACAATTCATTGAGTTTAACTATAAAAAATCATAATTCTAAAAAATTATTCGTATTAATTTTTAGTTTAACTTTTTTTCTTTTTCTTTTTACATCTGATGGTCATAGATATACCATTGATGAAGCACTAGGGCAAGAAATGGCATTTAGAATGACTACGTTAGTTCCTGATCCTACATACATTCAAGGAGAATCTAAACATTATTTTCATATTCCAATATTTAATCCTCATAATAATGGTCAACTTTGTTCTAATGGAATCACGTGTTATCCTATTTCTTTTTTTTATAGTGTTACACAAGTCCCATTCATTGCAATTAATCATTTTTCTTCAGTAATTACTCCTGATACCTTAATTCTTGATCAAAATGATTTTACTGATCAACATTATAATTTTTGGAGAAATTCAGAAAAAACTGATCTTGTATTTATGGAATTATTTTATGGGCCTATTTTTACGGCATTATCTATATCTATTTTTTTCCTCATATGTCTAGAGCATAAATTTAGTACCCGGACTTCTATTGTTCTTTCTTTACTTCTTGCATTTTCAACAATGATTTGGGCATATTCTAATACGTCTCTTAATGTAGTTCCAGCATTATCTTTTGTTTTACTGGGCTATTTTTTCTATAAAAAATCTCAATCTAAACATGAATTAAAATTTTTGATACTTTCTTCAGGATCTCTTGCATTTGCTTTTCTAATTAGAGAAAGTTCTATTTTGTTTGTTATTCCAATATGGATATTAATTTTAATTAATTTATTTAGAAAACAGACAAAAATTTATTCTTTTATTTGTTTCACTCTACCTCTACTTTTCAGCTATTTTGTAAGTAAATTAATTATGAGTTTAAAATACATCGATACTACGTCCATCGATACTACGTCCATCGATACTACGTCCATCGATACTTCATTTGTAAATGACATTTTTACTGTTGTCACTATATTGATTCCAACTAATTTCACTTTTTTAATTCATTTGTATGGTTTATTATTTGCTCCTGGATTAGGTTTGTTTGTATTTTCACCAATTCTTTTAACAATATTTTTTACATTTCCTGATTTTTTTAGAAAAAATAAAACTGAATGTATTTTAGTTTTATCGTTTTTTTTGATTCATTTAGTTTATTTTGCAAATATTGGAGTAACTTGGGCTGGATTCATTGCATGGGGTTCAAGATATTTGCTAATGATCATTCCATTTTTGATACTTCCATTAGGAGCAAGTTTGGAAACAAGAAATAAAAAATTCATGATTGTATTGCTAATAACTTTAGGATTACTTGGTATATTTTTTAACATTGCATATGTTACTCAAGATGTTGCATGGTTTGTTTGGGGCCAACCCGGTAGTCAAACAACAGGATTGTACAGCTTATCCTATCCAAATGCAATGTGTGATTATCATTGCCAACAATTAGAATCCTTCGCTTACATAAACAATGTTACAATATGGACATTTCAATACAGTCAGTTAACTCAATCTATATTACTTATGTTCCAAACATTCCAACAAGATATTTACTTATTACATCTACTAGGATACAATGCATATTTTGCTATTCTCCTTCCATCTACTTCATTTTTAATTTATTTATTGTGGAGAATTTCAAGGCGTACTTTTGATACTGTAATTAAATCATAAATATTTTATTTTAAATTATTATATAATGATTCTATATACTTTATTTTATTTTATATGAATCATATGTCATTTCTAATCCCCTCAAAAAGGAAATTTTTGGTTTCCAACCTAGCTTTCTAATTTTTTTATTATCGCATATAACATTTGGAATATCTGTTTTACGCGAATAATTTTTTACTGTTTCTATTGGAATATTTTTACCAGAAATTTTTTTTAATGTTGATGATAATTCTTTTATTGAATTACTCTTTCCCGTTCCTATGTTGTATATTTCAAATTTTTTTAGATTGTCCATGATGGTTTTAATTGCATTTACTACATCTGAAATGTAAATGAAATCTCTTTTTGGTGATAAATTTCCAAGCTTTATTTTCTTTTTAGTTAATAACTGTGAAATAATTCGTGATTCTACTTTATACTCTGAATTTTTTGGTCCATATGCTGAAAATAATCGAAAAACTCCAATATCCATCTTATATTCATTTGAATAACCCTGACATAATATCTCGCCTGCAATTTTTGACGCAGAATAAATTGATGTTGCATTAACTATTTGATTTTCATCAATGGGTATTTTTTTTGGGCATCCGTATACATGACTCGTACTAGGAAAAATAATTTTACATTTTTTTTCTTTTGCAATTTGTAAAATTTTTTGTGTACATCCGACATTTATTCTAAAACATTCTGTTGGATTTTTTTCACAATCTAAAACATTTGTCATTCCAGCTAAATGTATGATTGTTGATTTTTTTTCAATATCGCTATTTTTTATATCTTGAATGTCTCTTTTGATCTGATTTACATTAATGTCATCAACATATGTCCTGGAAATTCCTGTAATGTTGAATTTCTTTTTATCTAATCCGTTAATTAGATTTTGTCCAATAAATCCCGTATGTCCTGTTATAATGATTTTTTTCATACTTGTTTTTGTTTATTTTATTATGATAAATATTTTGAGTAGCTTATGTTTTTAATAAAGGTCTAATTGAGAAACATAGAGAATTATGGTTAAACGGGCACTAATTACAGGGATTACTGGACAAGATGGCGCATACTTGGCAAAATTTTTAGTTCATAAGGGATACGATGTGTATGGCAGTTATAGACGATTGTCGACTCCCAATTTTTGGAGGTTACACTATCTTGGAATTTTTGATAAAATAAAATTAATTCCAATGGAAATTTCTGATTCCAATTCAATATACGATGCGCTTGAAAAATCCGACCCTACTGAACTTTATAACTTTGCAGCTCAAAGTTTTGTAGAGGTATCATTTGCTCAACCAACATACACAGCTAATGTCAGTGGTTTAGGAGTATCTCGTGTGTTGGATGAAATTAGAAAATATAATCCTAAAATTAGATTATACCAAGCATCAACAAGCGAAATGTTTGGATCCGTTAAAGACAAAGTAATGAACGAAAATACTGCATTTCATCCTGCAAGTCCTTACGCCATTGCAAAACTTTACAGTCATTGGATGGTCAGCTTGTATAGAGATGCATATGGCTTACATGCAACAAATGGAATTCTATTTAATCATGAATCTCCTATAAGGGGTTTAGAGTTTGTAACTAGAAAGATTTCTAATGGTGTCGCAAAAATTTCTCTAGGTTTGGCAAAAACACTCTCTTTAGGAAATCTTAATGCTAAAAGAGATTGGGGATATGCTCCAGAATATGTTGAAGGTGCATGGAAAATGTTACAGCAAAATAAACCCGGTGATTATGTTTTGGCAACAAATGAAACCCATTCTGTAAAAGAATTTGTAAATGAGGCATGTAAAATTGCAGGAATATCTATATCTAAAATTAAATCTACAAAAACATATCTTAGACCCCTAGATGTTGCAAATCTACAAGGTGATTACACCAAAGCAAAAAAAACTTTTAACTGGAAACCAAAAACTACCTTTAAGAAATTAGTAAAAATAATGGTTGAATCTGACATTGAAAGGTGGCAAAGATGGCTAAAAAAAGAATATCAGCCATGGGATGCAGTAACATCTGGAGAAGATTCTAGTGTATTGAGAAACAATTTTAAAAATTAATACTAGAATTATTTCAGTTAATGAAACAGGATATTTCTCAATTCCTATTACTTTATTATCTATAGTACTGTTTACTGTGGGAATAATGTTAGTTTTAGTTTCTGGAATTTTATTTAGTTTTAATAGAACAATTCATTCTAAATAATTTAATTGGAAAGTGTATTCTTGATGTTTATTCTTTGTATCTGAATTTTATTTATATTATACAGAGAATAATATTATTAAAATATATGATTAATTACTTATTATTATATGAATGACCCCTATATGGCAATCACTGCAATTATTGCTTGCAGAGTGGATTGTGATTTTTGTCCACAAGAACTTTTGATAAAATAATACCAATTAAAAAATAATTTGGCAAACATAAGTTATAAAAATCCAAACGTTATGGATTTTTCTGTATTTAAACAATGTATAGATAAAATTCCAAAAAATGTACTGATAAGTTTTGGAGGCTATTCTGACATATGTTTACATCCTGAAGCTACAAAGATGATTCTTTATGCTTTTGATTCTGGTCATAAAGTAAGCATATTTTCAACTTTAGTTGGAATGGAATTGGAGGACATAGATAACATTAAACATATTCCATTTGTAAATTTTCATGTTCACTTACCTGATTCATCTAACTACGCAAAAATTCCAGTAAATAAAAAATACTTAGCTGTTCTCAAAAAACTTCAAAAAAGTAATTTAAATAAACTTACATGCATGTCTATGGGTGATTTACATCCTAAAGTTAAAGATATTCTTCAGATAGATCATGCTGATGAAAAAATGATAAGTCGTGCAGGAAACCTTTCAAATGTAAAGAATGGTTTTGACAAAAAACTAGGTCCTTTATCATGTAATATTTCAAGCCATGATGGATTTGAAGATAGATTTGATTCTAATACGCTTTTACCAAATGGTGATGTAACCCTATGTGCTATGGATTATGGTCTAACATGTGTTATAGGAAATTTAACTAACATGGATTATAATTCACTTTTTACCAATAATGAGTTTAAAAAAATCTATGATAGAATGAAATCTTATGATGATGAGATAATTTGTAGAAACTGTAATCAATCAATACCCGAACAAGAAATACAGGATCGAAAAAATATTGTTAATAAATACAATGATGAAACAGCTTACTCTATAATTGATTTATACCAAAACCTTCTGAATAGGTTTCCCGACAAAGAAGGATTCTACTATTTTTATTCAAAATTATCTAACAATGATTTTTCAATAATTGATATTGAAAATGCTATAAAAGAATCATCTGAATATCTCTCTAGCCAAACTCCTAAACTAATTTAAATTTTAAGCTTATAGTTATTAATTGAATATGTGTTCATAGATACAAAAATAAACATATGACTACTTTTAGATTTAGGGATATATGTTGAATACAGAATTACACCTCTTTATTATTTGGAAAAATGCTCGTCACATGACAGAGAACATACTTGAAGATCTTAAGAAAAAATTTGAATTATTAGAGGTTTATGAAGTTAATTGGAGTACGGAGTTTTTTTCTAGTAATATGTCGCGTTTTTATGGAGTAAAACTACCTCCTGGAAAAGAACACAGTAAAGCAAATCAAGAGGAATTTGGACCTTTCTTACTTTGTATTATTAAAGACAAAAATCCAAAATATAATTTTGTAGAGAACAATGGCGAGAAAATATGGGTAAATGTTAACATGTATGACGCAAAACAAACTTATCGTTCATGGACTGGTGGGGGTCATAACATACATTGCAGTAATACTGTAGAAGAATCAGAACATGATTTTGTACTTTTACTTGGAAAAAATTTAAAGGACATTGGTGTTACTTTACCACAATTATGGAACGGAAAAATTAAGAAACTTGATTCTGATCTAATTGGAGTAAAAGGTTGGGAAAGTACTTTTCAATTATTTTATGTTTTAAATTCAACTGTAAACTATCTTGTTTTAAGAAGTTTTGAAAATATATCTGAATTAAATAAATCTGTTGCAACTAGTGACATTGATATTTTAACAAATCAAGTGAAAGAAATCCAATTTATTACAAATGGGAAAAAGATCTTAGAAGAAAACAATCAGGAGTTTCATTCAGTTGTGATTGCAAATAATGATGTTTTGTTACATGTTGGAGAGCAATTTTATGATCCAAAATGGGCATCTAATATGTTAGATCATAAAGTTTTATCACATTATGGATTTTATACCCCCGATGACGAAGACCATTTTTACAGCCTTCTTTATCGGGCATTAGTGCAAAAACCAACTATTCCTGAAGACTATGTCGGGAGACTTGTTACTCTTTCCTCCAAATTAAAGATAGATAGTTGTAACAATGAATCTTTTTCCACATATGCCCAAGCTGTAGAAATTTTGGATAAATATATGCAAAAAATGGAATATATCTATACTTCAATAAATTATCCATCATTTTATAATTCTAAAATTGTAGATTTTGCACTCATAAAGCGAGAACATCGTATGTTTTTAGAAAAATTAAAAACAAAAAACTGGGAGGAAGCATCAGCAGAAATGTATCACCCTGATAAATTATGGGATTATGAAATGACGGTAAACCAGAGTAGGTCTGATTTTCTTTTTTTACTTGATATACAAAAAGATAATTTAGCACTTGTCATAGGGGCTGATTTGGGACAAATTACTTTACCATTATCTAGATTTTGTAATGTTATTGCATTAGAAAATGATCCTGATAAAATTGAGATTATGAAAATACGTGCAAAACAAGAAAACAGAAACAATATAGAATTTGTATTAGCTGATTTCCATGATACAAAATTTGAGACAGATAAATTTGATTTAGTCATTATAAATAATTTTGAGGAGATAAATTCTTTTGGAAATAAAGATGAAATAATTAACCAATCCAAATTATTGGATGATGTGCATAGTATTCTTAAATCTGGAGGCACTGTTTACTTTGGAGCTCTTAACAAATTTGGTTTACAATATCTTCTAGGTGAAGATGTTGATGGATTACAAGATTATATTTATTTAAAAAATGATATCTCTAAGGAAATTTTTGAAGCAGAAACTGGTGAAAAATTAAAAGTTTTGCATCATGGAAAACAAGAATACCAAGATATGATTTTAAAATCAGGATTTAGAGATATTCGTTTTTTTGGAAACATTCGTGATCATAGATTACCCTATGCATGGGTAGATTTATCTACAAATCCATCTTCAATGTTTGTTGCTAAAAATATGTATTTCTTTGATAGCTTTGATATGTCAAATAAAATAATAAGTAAATACAGTGAAAAATTAAAGTATCTTTATGAAATTTTTTCTGAAAAACTTCCAGATCTTTACCCGTCTTATTCTATAATGGCACAAAAGTGATTTTGATGATTAAATTAATTATAGATAAACTCATACATGATTCCAAGTACGATGAATATTTTGATACAAATAAAAAATTATCCTATGTGATGATTAGTACGGGTGGCTACAGGCCATACGAAAAAAGTAGGATTGTTTTTTTAATATTGCAAGATGATTTACCATCTTTAGTAGTAAAATTCTATAAACAGCCAAATGGATTAATACAAAATGAATTTAAAACACAAGAAATAATTTACAAAAAATGTGAAGGTAAAGGAATTTCAAAACCACTTGGACTTTTAATCGTAAATGATTTTGAGATTATGGTTGAAGAAGGAATTAAAGGAAAGAATCTTGATCGCTATATTTCTGATAATCCTTTTCAAAATTCAATTGAATTAGTAATGTACCAAATAAACTCATTATACAACCATTTGAATAATCTTCTAGAACCATCAACTTTTGATGATTTTAACAAAGAAGTGAATCAATTTCTTGATAAATTTATGCGTCTATATTCTCTTACTGATAATGAACTTCTTACAGTAAAAGAATGCGTATCTGTATACTTACAGAACTTTAAAAATAAGAAATTATTTAAAAGATATTCTAACGGCGATTTCCAATCTAGAAATTTTATCCTAGATGATCAAAATGTTACATTGATTGATTTTGAAGATGCACATGAAACACATTTCTATCATTTTGACTGGTTTAGATTTTTTAAATATCAATATTCTTTGTCAAATGATTATTTTTATAGTGTTTTGATTGATATGGACATAAATGATCCTCTCATTATATCTTCATTAGCAGAATTTACAAAATATAGATCAAACAAACAATTTGATATTGCATCTAGGATGATTTTTGAAATTAAAGAATATGTGCAAAGATCTGATTCTTTATCTTTAGGATTACTTCATGATGAAAAAAAGAATATGAAACAATTTATTTCTGATGTTTCATTACGCTTAAATGATAAACAGGTAATTGATACTCATACATTTTCTTTAAATGATCGACTTTCATCTAAAAAGAATTTTTATCATCATTTGTATTCCAAAATCCATGAATATGCTGAATTTGATCTGAAAACACAAAATATTTCGAAAGAAGCAGGAAAACTAGAAAATAAAATTAAGAAACTTGTAAGTGAGAACGCATCATTGCAAAGAACAAACTTTGCTCTTTCTACTTTTATTGATGATGATGTTCTTGATAGCCCTTTGAAAAAAACTGTGGATGAACTTTACTTAGAGATTCTTCATAGACGTGTGGATAGAGAAGGATTAATGCATTTTTCTCATCTTTTAGAAAAAAAAGAAATAACTATCGATGATTTAAGAAAATCTCTTTTAGATTCTGATGAATATCAAATGTTAGATTGAATAATTTTTTTTAAGTAGTTAAGTTTAAACGCACATATTCTATTTTTTTTATATGTATGAGCAAAAAATAGTAGGAACATATCGAGTAAAAAATGAAGAAAGATTCATAGAAAAATCGTTAAAATCTGTAATGGATATTTGTTCTGAAATTGTAATATTAGCTGATGATTCAACTGATAAAACAGTAGAAATTTGTTCTAGTTTTGATAAAGTTGTAGATATACAGACACAATCTAATCTTCCATTAAATGAAGTAAGAGATAGAAACTTTCTATTTCAAATGGGACTAAAAAGAAACCCTGATTTTATTTTATCTGTTGACGGCGATGAAATATTTATGCCAAATGCATCAGAAATTCTTTTTGAAGAATTGGATGTTTTATATCCTAAACATAATGTTTTTAAATTTCAGTTTCTTACCTGCTGGGATACTGTAGATCAAATTAGATTTGATGGTATTTTTGGAAATTATTGGCAAAAACGATTGTTAAGAACAAAAAATCAACCATCTGATCTAAAATTTAATGATACTAGTAATCCTGGAAATTTACATTGTGGTAGTATTCCTAAAAATGCTGATGGATTTGAAAATTCGATTAAAAGCAATTTGAAGATTTTTCATATGGCAAGCATTGATGAAACACTGCGTAAACAAAAATATGATTATTATACAAAACTTGATGGTGACAGTGTTCTAACTGATGGATATAAGCACATGATTTCAGGGGAAGGAAAATTTTCAGGTCCTAATGGAATTGAGCTTAAAAAAATACCTAAAAATTTTACAAATAACCTCTAGACATAATCTAATTTTTTTAAATATTTTATTTATTGAATTTTTTAACTATTAAAAAATAAAAGTTATTAAACATTTCACTATTATAGTCAATAATAAAAATAAAAATGTGAAAAATATTGAAAAAAAATGATAAAGCGGTAATAATTTTCTATATTTTTTTAGTAATGTTATTCACTGGTGTAACTTTTTATTTTAATTCAATATATGACACTACTCCATTACCTGATATTTTCCCAAAACCAATTAAAGAAATTAAAATTATAACAGAAAGTAATATTGAAAAAAATAAAATTTTTCTTGTAATGACTAATTTAGAAAATTATCCCAAAATTTTACTAAATAATATTAAATCTGTTGATATTTTAGAACAAGAAAATTTAACTGCTATTGCAGAATTTTATATAATTGAGAAAGGTATTGGTTCAAAAATACTTGCTAAGCAGACAATATACCCATATTCTAAACATGTAATAGAAGTCATAGATGGTGATGCAAAAGGAACTAAAATAACACAAATTTTTTCAGAAAAAAATTCAATCACTACTATAGATACAAAAATTGATTTAAATTTTAAAGGAATATTGTCTGTATTTGCTTATTTACCAAGAAATAATTTAGAACATGCAAGTAATACTGTTGTATCAACTTTCCTAGATTATGCAGAACTTTCTGACAATAAATCTAAAAAAATTATTGATGATCTTTATCGTGAAATTCTATTAAGACCTGCAGAACAAGAAGCATTCGAATATTGGGGTTCATTATTAGAAAATAATATTAAAACCAAGGAAGAAATTAGATCTGAAATTTTAAACTCTGATGAAAAAAAACATATTTTATCTTTGAAAGAAATTAAGGGAATAGATGATATAAGTACTAAATCTAAAAAAATTATTGATGATCTTTATCGTGAAATTCTATTAAGACCTGCAGAACAAGAAGCATTCGAATATTGGGGTTCACTATTAGAAAATAAAAAAATTGATAAATTGGAACTACGAAAAAATATTTTAAAATCACAAGAGGCAATTGATTTAAAAAGATTTGATCATACGACAAGGGATATCAAAGATCTTTTTGAAGATGTATTGGGACAAGAGCCTACTTACGATGAATTGACTTACTACAAATATCTTGTAGATATTGAGGAGATAACGCTAAATAAAATTAAATTAGAGTTAGAGAAACTACAAAATGATGCATCTCAATAAACCTGACTTACAAAAGCAAACACTTCGATGTGAATTTGAACTGTTAGCAAATGATGCAAATACACTTCTTATCACCTCAAATCCAAATATTTCAAATAATCTAAGCGAGCTAAATTTATCACAAGATACTGTTTTACTGTTAAAACGAACTAGTGACTCTGCTTCCAATCTGAAAATCTTGGATGAGAATAACATTGACTCGTCAGGTCTTAGAAAATTTCAATTCATTATTTTGGATGATGTCTTGGAATATACTGTAAATCCAAAACTATTCCTAACTCAGATCTCAAAATTTTTGGAAAAAGACGGAAACATTATCTGCAGCGTTTCTAACTTTGCAAACATTGCCAACAGAATAGCTGTTCTTGATGGTGATTTTAATAATATCTCTTTGGACCTTGAAGGAAAGTTAAACTATTTTTCACTTGATAATATTTTGTTACTACTTTCAGAAACCAATTTTTCAATCAATCACCTTATACGCATTTCAAATGATGATTCAAATAAAACCACAACAAATTATGTGATTCCGACTGAAACATTTGACTCGATTACAAACGATTTTGAATCCAGTACATCGAGGTTTGTGTTTTCAATAAAACCTGGGTCTGCAATTGAACCTTCTGTGCGAAAATGGCTTTTAGAATTTCCAAAATACAAAGCAACTGAAAAAATGTATTCCATTTTAGAGGATATTAGACAAAACTATAATAAAAAAATAGATTATCACATACAATCAAACAGAGAACAGTATGCTATCATAAAACATTTGGAGCAAGGAATAAAAGAAAAAGATACCTACTCTGAACAAATCATAAAAGACAAAGACGCCTACGCTGAGCAAGGAATTTCAGAAACTACTGTACATTATGAGAAAATCATTGAGAAAATCATAAAAGACAAAGACGCCTACGCTGAACAAATCATAAAAGACAAAGACGCCTACGCTGAACAAATCATAAAAGACAAAGACGCCTACTCTGAACAAATCATAAAAGACAAAGACGCCTACGCTGAACAAATCATAAAAGACAAAGATGCACAACTAGAAGAATTACAAAATAGTACTGCCTTCAAATTTCTTAAAATATTCGATAAAATTACAAACAAAAATAATTCATAATTTAAGTAATATATGTGAAAAATCTAGTCCTTTCATGATGCGTATCAATATGGCTATAGATTATGGTTCTTTTGCAAATGCTACTAGCTTAAATTTAGTTGCAAGAAAGCTTTTTTTTGAATTTGGAAAATTAATGAATTCCACAAAAGATTTTACTATTGCTGCAACTTTATTGGCTGATAATGCCTTGGGTGATGTAAATCAGCATTATGATTGTCTAAATGTACCTAACATGGGTGGCTATAGATTTCCTTTGGATTCTGTATTAAATTCTAAAAATCTAGTTATAGGTATTGTTGGAATCGATGAAGTTGTTTTAGGTTGTCAAGTGTACAAAACAGAAAGTGATTGGAAAAAAAATAAACCTATCATTGAAAAAGAATTAAAAAAATGGAATAAAAATATTGATCAAATAAAGGCTATTCACGTTTCTAGTAATTCTGAAAAATCTCAATTACAAGAATATCTAAACGTACCTGATGAAAAATTATTTGTTATTCCTTACGGTGTGGATCATGAAAAATTTAAACCCCCAATTTCAAAACAAGAAACTCGTGATAAAATTCTTAAAAAATATTTAATACCTCAAAAGCCTTACTTCATTCACGTTAGTGAGTCTAATTGGGCTAGGAAAAATATTATTAGATTATTTGAAGCATACAAAAAAGCTAAATCCCTAGGTCTAAATTATAATTTACTTGTAGTTGGAAAAAATGATCTCATAATTCATAAAAAAGCAAAATCTATCACAGGCATTCGTATGTTGGGGTTTGTTTCTGAAGATGATTTGGTAGAATTAATCCAAGGATCTGATGGGCTTGTAAATCCATCACTTCATGAGGGATTTGGACTTCCAATGCTTGAATCTATTTCATGTGGGACTCCAGTTATCACTTCAAATATTTTTTCACCCCCTGAAATAATAAAAGATGGCGGATTGTTTGTAGATCCTTACAATATAGAAGAAATTTCAAAATCCATGTTAGAATTAGCAAATAATAAAAGTTTACAAGATGAATTAAGTAAAAATGGATTAAAACGTTCAAATGACTTTTCTTGGGAAATAACTGCACAAAATCTAATCAAATTATTTCAAACTACTTCTGAAACTGATTATGATTATGATTATGATGAGTACTTTGAAAAATCAGCTAAAAGAACTATTATAACAATTTGTCAATTACATCCTGAATTAAAATATTATTTAAATGACATTGTTCAATTTGATTTTAGTACATTTTTTGAATATATTGAAGAAAAAAAATTTTCTGATCCTATGATTCATGATTATTTACTTCCATTTGAAAAGTGGATTAAAGAAAACCAAAATTCTACATCTTTAAAGGTGAATTAAATGAAAAAAATATTCAAACACTTCCAATATCTAATTCAAACATCAAATCATGTTATCAAAGAGTTTGGATTGCTCTACTTTCTAAATTTTGGATTTTTACAATTAAGAGAACAAAATCTTGATTTATTTCGTCCAAGAAAAGAATCTGAATTTTCCACTATACCTACTAATCCTAAAAAATTAGATTATGATTTATGGAAAAATGAACATGATATAAAAATTGAAGTAAAATCTAATTCATTACAAAAATCTCAAAATCCAAAAATTAATATTTTAATGTTTTATGATGAATTAGTATTAGATACGTCAGAATCCATTAAATCTATTTTAAACCAATCATATCAAAATTTTCATCTAAAAATATTTTCAAAAATTCCTATAACCCTTGATAATCTTGAATCTAATTCTAAAATTCAAATAATAATATCTGAAACCTCTGAGTTTAAAAAAATAATTTCTGATTTAGATTCTGATTTTATTTTTATTTTAAACAATTCTGTAATTCTACAAAAAAATGCATTATCTAATTTTACTCAATATCTTTTAGATGACACTTCATCAGATCTAATATATTCAGATGAGGAGAGGATTGATCATACTTTAAAAATCCAACCTTTTCTCAAGCCAGATTGGTCAAAATATCTATTTTTAACTACAAATTACATTGGATCTTGCTTCATTGTACGTAATTCATTATTACAAAAAATTGAAATTGACAATAAATCTTTTGAAATTGACTTTTATGAATTGCTTCTTCAAATAAGTGGATTATCCGAAAATTTTAAACATATTCCGTTAATTTTATTTTCAAAAATTATTTCTAAAAAACAACAATTTTTACCGTTATTTCAAAAATCACTTCAAAATTATTTTGATAAAAAATGTATTTCTTCTAAAGTCAATATTATTAATAATACTTTAAAATTGTTTTTCAATTTAACAAATACGCCAAAAATATCTATTATTATCCCTACAAAAGATAATGTTAAGATGTTATCTCGATGTCTTAGGAGTATAGAATACAATACAAATTACGAGAATTATGAAATTATAATAATTAATAATAATAGTATTTTAGATGAAACTTTATCTTACTTGGACTCATTACCTTATACCGTAATTGATTACAATGAAAAATTTAATTTTTCTAAATTAAATAATTTAGCAGCTTCAAAAACTAATGGGGATTATATTTTATTTTTAAATGATGATGTTGAGGCATTAGAATCTGAATGGTTACTTGAAATGATTTCGTTATGTGAACAATCCGACGTTGGGATAGTTGGACCAAAATTATTGCATACTGACAATACTATTCAACATGCAGGAATGGTTCATTTAAAAAATGGATTCTATTTTCATCCATTTCAAAATTTTCCTTCTAACACTAAAACGAATTTTGGAATTGTTAATTCCTTAAGAGAACGTTCTGCTGTAACAGGAGCCTGCATGTTGATTAAAAGATCACTTTTTGAAAAGATTGGAGGTTTTGATGAACGTTTTGATGTTTATTATGGGGATTCTGACTTGTGTCTAAATGCTCAAAAATTTGGTTTTAAAGTAATTTACACTCCTTATGCTATTCTTAAACATGATGGTTCCAGTAAAATTCGTACAATATCCAAAATCTATATTCCAGTTGAAAATCATCATGATTTCATAAAAAAATGGCCTTCTTTGATGAAAGGAGATCCTTACTATAATTCTAATTTTTTATATAATTATAACTTGGATACTACTAGTATTTCTAAATCTAATTTAACGACAAAACAACAATAAATTTTACATCTATATTCTAGATGAATAATTTGAAAATATGACTGGTATTCGTGAAGAGATGTGGAAGACTAGAGGTATACTATTTAATTTTGCATTTACTGATTTAAAAATTCGTTATAAAAATTCTGTACTTGGAGTTCTGTGGAGTATACTTGAACCGTTACTTATGTTGGCTGTATTGTTCTTTGTTTTTTCTTCGATGTTCAAATTTGAAATTGAAAACTTTCCGATATACTTGCTTTCAGGAATTATTACTTACAATTTTTTTAAAAATGGAACAACTATTGCATTATCAAGTCTTTCTAATCGTAGTTCATTGATTACTCAAATTTATTTTCCAAGATCTATCCCTGCAATTAGTTCATGTTTTACTGCCGGAATAATGTTGATCGTAGAATTAGCTGTATTGGGTTGTTTTATGGTTTATTTTCAATTTACTCCATCTCTAACCATCCTTTACTTAATTCCAATCTATATGCTAGCTTTTGTATTTGTATTGGGAATTGCTTTAGGATTATCTGTTCTTAATGTAAAATTTAGAGATATTGAATTTATTTGGGGGATATTATTACATGCTGGATTCTTTTTAACTCCTATTTTTTATCGATTTGACATGTTACCTGAAGAAATAAGAAATATTTTACAACTAAGTCCTATAGTTCAGATTGTAGAAATGGTTCATCATGTTACATTATATGGAACTTTACCTACTTTGAATTCTATTGTTTATACAGTTGGTTCAGTTTTTGCTATTTTGGGAATTGGATATTTAATTTTTAGAAGATATCAAGCAAGAATTGTTGAGGAGTTGTAAATGTCAGAAAATTCAATTAACGTAAAAAATGTATCAAAAAAATTTCGTCTATACCATGAAAAACGTACTACTCTCTATGAATCTATTATTGGAAGTGTTAATCGAAAACCTCACTATGAAACGCTACAGGTATTTGATGATGTATCATTTAATGTAAAAAAAGGTGAAACCTTTGGTATTGTTGGGCGTAATGGAAGCGGAAAAACTACTTTATTACGACTTTTATCAAAAATTTATCAACCTGATAGTGGATATGTAGAAACTAATGGTACTGTGGTTCCTGTGCTTGCATTGGGATTGGGATTCCATCCTGATTTAACTGCAATTACAAATATCTATCAAAGTAGTATTTTGTTAGGAATTAGTAAAAACCATATTAAAGAAAAAATTGATGATATAATAAAATTTGCAGAATTAGAAAAATTTGCTGATACAAAACTAAAAAATTTTTCATCAGGTATGCAAATGAGACTCGCTTTTGCAACTGCAGTACAAGTTGATCCTGCTATTTTACTACTTGATGAAGTAATTGCTGTCGGTGATTTAAATTTCCAAAAAAAATGTCTTGATGTAATGTTGGATTTTAAAAAGCGTGGAAAATCTATTGTTTTAGTTAGTCATAACTCGGGTGATATTGAACAATTATGTGATAGAGCCATGTTCCTTAAAGATGGACATATTGAAATTCTTGGTAAACCTGATAAAGTATTAGATTCTTACACAAATTATATGAGTAAATTACAAAAATAATTCTCTTTTTTAAAATTAGTCCTTTTGAGTATTTTTAGAAATAAAACATATTTATCATATTTTTAAATAGATCATTCATGGCATTTACTTTTAAAAAATTACAAATACCTGAAGTGATACTTGTAACTTCAAAATCCTTTATGGATCAAAGAGGGTTTTTTTTAGAAAGTTTTAAAGATTCTGAATTTAGTATTAATGGAATAAATACAAAATTTGTCCAAGATAATTTTTCTCATTCAACACATGGTGTTTTACGAGGATTACATTATCAAAAAAATCCCAAAGCACAAGCAAAATTTGTAACTGCATTAAGAGGAAAAATATTTGATGTTGCAGTAGATATTAGAAAAAATTCCCCAACTTTTGGACAATGGGTGGGTGAAATTCTGTCCGATGAAAATCATAAATCTCTTTACATTCCAGAAGGATTTGCACATGGTTTTTGTGTATTAAGTGAAGAAGCAGATGTATTTTACAAAGTTAATAATGAATATTCTCCTGAAAATGAGAGAGGAATAATTTGGAATGATTCTCAAATTAATATAAACTGGCCAATTGATGTGCCTGTTTTACACAATAAAGATTCTGCATTACCGTTATTACAACATGCAGATATTGATTTTATTTACACTAAAGATAAATAAGAAATTTAAAAATTCTATACATGAATATTCTTGTTTGTGGAGGTGCGGGGTTTATTGGAAGTGCATTTATCTTAAATTATTTTAAAAATAATCCTGACTCTAAAATTACTAATCTTGATGTTTTAACAATTGGTTCTAATATTGAAAACCTAAAAGATGTAGAAAATAATTCAAATTATAAATTCATCAAAGATGATATTAGAAATGAATCCGTTGTTGATAATTTAGTAAAGGATACAGATGTAATAATAAATTTTGCAGCAGAATCACACGTTGATAGAAGTATTGCAAACCCAAAACCATTTCTTGATACAAATATTCTTGGAACCTATTCTATTTTAGAGGCTACAAGAAAATATGACAAACAATTCATTCATGTTTCTACTGATGAAATTTATGGTGATGCCCATGGAAAATCATCTTTTGATGAGAATTCTCAGATAAATCCTAGTAACCCTTATGCTGCAACAAAGGCAGCGGCAGATCATCTTGTATCTTCATACCATAGAACTTATGGCATTAATTGTATT
>Ga0233434_1000253_pt1 | contig 66382 bp, 55 predicted proteins | sample SI_122_August201_4_FD_182738 | JGI IMG/M metagenome (GOLD analysis project Ga0233434, IMG submission 182738) | Seawater microbial communities from Saanich Inlet, British Columbia, Canada - SI_122_August2016_120_MG | ecosystem: Environmental > Aquatic > Marine > Inlet | place: Canada: British...
TATTCTCTGGGTACGATTTCGCGCAGAAGTTGTTCAATTTTCCGTAGGTATTCGAATTCATCCGCACTGACCAGTGAGATAGCTTCACCACTTTCACCTGCGCGACCCGTTCTGCCAATACGATGTACGTAGTCCTCTGCAACTTTGGGTAGATCAAAGTTAATGACTACCGGCAACTCCTCAATGTCCAGGCCTCTGGAGGCAAGGTCTGTAGCGATAAGTATTTTCATTTCCCGGGTTTTGAATAGCTGAAGATTTCGCAGTCGGACTGCCTGACTTTTATCTCCGTGAATAGCGCAGGCTTCGTTACCTGCGGCAGATAAGTCTTTCACGAGCCGATCGGCACCTTGTTTTGTATTGGTAAAGACCAGTGTCTGGTGCCATTTTTTTTCTTTGATTAATTCGACTAAAAGTTCTGTTTTACGTTTCTTGTCTACGGCAACTAACCATTGTTTTACTTTTGATGGCGCTATCTCTTTGGGCGTTATCGCTATTTCCACAGGCTCTTGGAGCATGGTTTTTGATAACTTTTTGATCTCCGGTGACAAGGTCGCTGAGAACATCAACGTTTGGCGGGTTCGCGGCAAAATATCGAGCAACTTATTTATCTCTGCTCGAAATCCAAGGTTCATCATTTTGTCTGCTTCATCAAGGACGAATATTTCTAGTTGATCGAATGCAATAGCGTTCTGGCGTTGCAGATCTAACAGTCGGCCCGGCGTCGCGACAAGTAAATGAACACCTTTGCGAAGACTCATCATTTGAGGGTTGATTTTCACACCACCAAAAACGACGGCAGAACGCAGTCCGCTATAGCGACCATAATCGATAATTGCTTGATGTAGTTGGACTGCAAGCTCTCGCGTTGGGGAAAGGATCAGCCCCTTGACATGATTGGATGAGGGCGGGGAGGCCTTGTTCAAAATATCGAGCATTGGCGCAGTGAAACTGGCTGTTTTCCCTGTGCCGGTTTGAGCGGCAACAAGTACGTCGTAGCCCTTTAGGATAGCCGGAATTGTTTTCGATTGAACTGGCGTTGGCGCCTGATAGCCGGCGACTGTCAGTGCCTGCTGAACTTCTATCGATAAGCCGAGTGACTTGAAATTCACGTGGTCGGAACCTTTAACGCATGACCTGGTTGGTCAGCGGCGGAATCCGAGCCAGATGATGTTGCGTCGGCTAATTCCAATGGGGTGATGAGTTTTTCATGAGTCGGTTTATTTTCAGCACCCGGGCAACCGGCTATGCTGTGGTAGGCATCGTTCGTTTACTACCGAGCCGGAGTTTGGCAATAGCTTATTGGCAGGGCTGATGCGCTCGAAATACGCTTTATATGACGTTTGGTTGCTCATCTCTGTATCTTACCAGACCCGTTGTGAGTGGCTCCCATCTCTGACCCAGGAATTGTCACTTGCTCGACCATGCCGACCTCGTGAATGATATCTTCCAGATCCGCCGATTAAATGCTGTCAGACAACGGGCGCTCAGCATTCGACAAACGAAAGCCGAACGAGGATGTTCCGCGTCAGCCTAGATTATGCGCTGTTCTTGAAAGCTTGTGATTTCATCGTTCGAGAATCCCAGATCGAGAAGAATATCAGCGGTGTGTTCGCTCAAAAGCGGGGGGCGCCTTGTCTTACTGCGCTCGATCTTGCTGAACTCGATTGGAATTCTGGGAAGTGGGTAGGTGCCTTCAACACCGGGGTATGTCAGGTCTTCGAGGTAGTCCATTGCCTGTACCTGCGGGTGATCCAATGCTTCCTGTGGTGTCAGAACCTCACCGCAGGGAATACGTGCGGTATCCAGGGCTTCGACGACCTCAACGGTGGTTCGTGTTTTGGTCCACTCCTGCATACGGTCACTGATCATTTCACTGTGTATGCCACGGGTGGCATCATCAGAAAAACGTGAATCGGTGAGCCAGAAGTCTTCTTCCATGAGTCTTGCCCATCGCTCAAAAAGTGGTTGGCCGACAGCGCTGACGAGAACCCAGCCATCCTTTGTTTTGAAAGTATCGGATGGGGCGGCTGTCTGACCGCGATTGCCTGACGCTACCCGATTAGCGTTGGTAAGTGCCTGTTCGATCAGCGTGCTACCGGCAACTGTCAGCGCCGATGCGAGCAGAGCACCTTGAACTTCCTGTCCTTCACCGGTTTGTTGGCGATGCATGATCGCTGACAATACGGCAACGGTATTGAGGGCGCCGGTAGTGAAGTCAACGTAGGGATGGAAGTTACGTGTGGGCTGATTTTCTTCACCGGTAAGATGCAGATTACCGGACATCGCCTGAGCGACACCGTCAAAGCCAACTCGGTCGCCAAATGGTCCGCTGGCGCCGAATGCAGAACTGCTTGCAAGAATAATGTCGGGTTTGATGGCAACGAGCGAAGCATAGTCAATACCGATATCCTTTAGCCCGGATTGCGGCATGTTGGCTAGAACAACATCGGCGGATTCAATGAGTCTGCGCTTGAGGACATCAGACCCCGGTTTCTTGGGGTTAAGCGTGATGCCGCGTTTGTTGCGATTCAGGTGAAGAAACATCGAGCCTACCTCGCCGTCTTCTGCGCCAGGATTTACCGGTGTCGTGTAGCGATCTTCGCTACCATCTACCTTCTCGATCCGGATGACGTCCGCGCCCAAGTCTGCCAGCAGTGCACCCGCGAAAGGTCCTGCAATGTAGCGCCCAAAATCAAGTACACGAATATCTTTTAGAATTTCCATTGACAGAGATCACCTTGGTTGTCTGCGAAAGCGTTCCTGTGATGATAGCAATTGTTAGTCAGCCATCGTTAAAAAAGTGGTCGGTCTGGCGGGCTTCAGAGAGCCGCGAAAGGCCATTGAATGAAGTTTGGCCGCTAGTGTTGCGCCCGCTATTATGGCGCTGCCTTGATATTCTCAGTGTGAGTCTTGCTCGTGATGAAGTATTTATTGCGGTGAAAAAATTACCTGACGATGAAAAGTTGTGGTTAGAATGAAGTGTAACGACTTGTCGCTGATTGTTGGGCCTGGTCGGGCGTTCGCGCACGCTGCAAAAGAGCACTGCGCTACGTTCGAGGATAAACCTAAACCGACTTATACTGGAAGCTGAATTTATGCCTGTTGCAAAACCCCTCGCCGGCCTCAAGGTGGCCGACTTTTCAATGGTTTACGCCGGTCCGATATGTGCACGTATGTTGAGTGACTGCGGTGCCTCTGTCACCAAGATTGAACCCTTGGGCTTGGGAGATACGGTGCGTGGCAATGCGCGTATCTTTGCTCACTTCAATGCCGGTAAAAGCAGTGTGCAAATTGATCTGGGCAGCACCGAGGGGCAAGAGCTTGCACATAGATTGATCGACGAAGCCGACGTGGTCATCGAGAACTATCGCCCTGGTGTCATGCAGCGCTTTGGCCTTGATTACGCGTCGGTCAAGGGACGACGGCCGGATCTAGTGTACTGCTCGATCTCAGGCTTTGGACAGTCCGGACCGGCGGCACAGCGTGCAGCGTATGCACCGGTTGCCCACGCCGCCAGCGGATACGATATCGCGCATATGCGCGCGCAGATCCATACGGATACGCAGGTTGGCGAAAACGACCGGCCGCCTGCATCAGGGATCATGATTGCTGATATGTTGACGGGTGCGTACGCATTTGGAGCGATACAAACGGCGCTGCTGGGGCGCGTCAGTTCAGGTTTGGGCGACCATATTGATATCACGATGCTTGAATCCATGATGATGTTGATTCCCGGGCAGCAGCAAGCCGCACAGATAGCCAATGCGCCTAGTTTTGGCGGTTTCCTGCCAGTCGCGACTACCAGCGGCTTCGTCATGCTTTGTATCGTTTCCGACAAAAACTTCGCCGGGCTATGTGCGGCGATAGAACGACCCGATTTACAGACCGATCCCAGGTTTGTCCGCATTGCCCGTATCCGAAATGTGCGCGACCTTGTCACCGAGGTCGAGCGGTGGTCCGCTACACGAACGGTGGAGGAGTGTGAGGCACAGTTCGACCGACATGGTGTGCCTTGCTCACGCTACAACACGCCTGCAGATCTGTTCGATGAACCTCAGCTGCAACATCGCGGCGCGTTTACTGTATTCAATGATGACGAGGGCGAGTACTTCGTACAGAACCTGCCGTTTCAGTTCGCATCTGTGGACAACGCCACAACGCCACACTCGCCATCGCCTGGGGAACACACCGATGCCGTGTTGGCCGACAACCTGAACCTGGATGAGAATGCGATTGCTGATCTACGCAAGCGGGGCATAGTGGAATAATTCCGACTATTGTTCTGACCGGGAGAAACTAACCACCGGACCGCTGCCTGGCTCTTTTGGCTACACCATCTTCAGCGGCGCTCATGTCGGTAATGGTGTCCAGGTTATCGCAAAAGGTTTCGAAACTGGCCTCTGTACCAAGCTCTACGCCGGGATTTGTATACATTGCGGCCTGAGAGAACCTGCCGCCCATCGCCTGGAAAATCCTGCCAGTGGGCGCATCCTCGGAGCACATATATAGAACCGCAGGTGTTACCAGCGATGGCGCACGCTCGGGCGGGGGGGCGTCAACATCAATTGGCGGTCTTCCCGGCACCGTTGCAGTCATTCGCGTCGCGGCCCCAGGCGCAAGACAATTAATGCGCATATTGTGCGACGCACCTTCCAGTGCCAATACGTTCATGAAACCCACCATCGCTGTTTTTGCTGCGCCATAGTTGGCCTGCCCAAAATTACCCCAGATACCGGACCCGGATGATGTGCAGACAATACGCCCGTAGTTTTTCTCATACATGATTTGCCAGGCAGCATGAGTCACATACGCCGTTCCGTTCATGTGGACATTCATGACGATGTCCCAGTCATCCAGGGTCATTTTCCTGAACGACCTGTCGCGAAGAATACCTGCATTGTTTACCAGTATGTCGACAGTACCGAAGGTGTCCACTGCGTCTTTGATAATACTGCTCGCCCCGTCGCGGTCTGAGACAGATGCCTTGTTGGCAATCGCATCTCCGCCTGAATCCCGGATTTCTGCAACGACCAGGTCTGCAGCATCGCTATCTCCGCCTCCAGCCACGCTACCACCCAGATCATTAACCACGACCTTCGCACCGCGTCGTGCAAACTCCAGTGCGTGAGCTTTACCAAGGCCGCCCCCGGCGCCGGTAATCACCACAACCTTTCCTTCGAATTCACTCATCATCATTCTCCTGGCGTGCAGCGCCATTTTTCCAAGTTAATCAGGCAATCCCAAAACCCGTTTGGCAATTATGTTGAGCTGAACCTCTGAGCTGCCACCTGCGATGGTACTCGCCTTGGAACGCAACCAGGTACGCGTCAGTTTGTGTTCAAGATCTGAAAAAGCGTCGCCTTCCCAGCCCAATGCCTGACTGCCCATCGCTTCAAGCTGAATCTCCAGTCGTTCTGTCTGGTTTTCCGAACCATAGTATTTGAACAAAGAGGTGAGGAATGTTGGCGTTCCTCCTGTATCACTTTCTTGCATCGCTCTTCTTTGAGTCAGCCCAAAGGCGCGATTATTCATCTGATTCTTCAGCACCGCTTCGCGCACAGCAACGTCGGCAACCTTGCCATGCATTTCACCAAGGTACTGTTTAGCCACCTCGGGTAATGAGCCAAGCGTGTCGTAGCGACCTCGCCTGCCGCCACCACTTAAACCGGAAATAGAACTGCGTTCATGCTGTAACAGGCGCTTGCCGACCGTCCAGCCCCGGTTCAGCTGACCAACCAGGTTGTACTTTTCACACCGCGCGTCTTCGAAAAAGGTTTCACAAAAAGGAGAATTGCCACTGATGAGTTTGATCGGATTTACCGTCACACCCGGTTGATTCATGTCGATCAGGACAAAGCTGATACCGTCATGTTTGGGCACCTGTGGATCGGTGCGAACCAGCGCGAATATCCAGTCGGCATACTGTGCGCCGGAGGTCCAGACTTTCTGGCCATTGACCCGGAAGTAGTCGCCTTCATCGTCACATTTTGTCTGTAGACTGGCGAGATCAGACCCGGCTCCAGGTTCACTGTAGCCCTGACACCAGCGAAGTTCTCCGGTTGCAATCTTAGGCAGATGTTCGGCTTTCTGCTCTTCGGTACCAAAATCCAGAAGAGTGGGGCCAATCATGGAAAAACCCATTCCGCCAATAGGGGCTCGCGCGTTGATCAGCTGCATCTCATCCTGCAGGATCATGAACGCTTGCTTTGTAAGTCCTCCACCGCCGTATTCTTTAGGCCAGGTGGGCGCGGTCCAGCCTCTAACAGCCATGCGATCGAGCCACAGCTTCTTGTCTGGGTTGTCGTACTGTTGCTTCGATCCGCCACCAACGATCTGATCTTCGCTGGCGGGTTCGCGCATGCTCTCAGGACAATTCTCGCTAAGCCAGCTCCGGGTTTCCTGGCGAAAGTTTTTGAGCGTATCCATCCTATCCCCCATTTCGACGTATTTTATTATTCTCAGCATTATGAGCCGAGGTGTACGTATGGCTAATTTTATTTTTCGGGTGTTTAGGTCATAAACAAATTATTTCAAAAACAAGATCACAAAATGTTTCGCTATTGTTGATTGAACACAGGTTTTCTTTTCTCCAGGAAGGCTCGCATACCCTCCTGAGAATCAGCGTTTCCGCGGTTCGCGGTGCAGGCTGCCTGTTCTTCGGCAATCAGTGACGTAAGCGGCTTTTCCTCACCATCGATAATAACATTCATCATCGCTCGAACTGCGTCTCGCGGCATGGCTGCCAACTCTTGCGCAAGGTCAATTGCTCTTTTCTTTAGTTCTGCGAGCGGCCACACCTCATTTACTAAACCAATTCTAAGCGCTTCCGGCCCGGATATTTTTTTCGCTCGTAAAATCATATCCAGGGCATGTTGTTCACCGACGCGTTTTGTTAGTCGCGCACTGCCACCCCAGGCTGGCATTGCGCCCAAATCCAGCTCGGGCAAACCGATCTCGGCGCCATCTTCCGCCGCAAGGCGAAAGTGACAGCCAAGGGGTAGCTCGAGCCCCCCACCAAGACAATAACCAAACAATGTAGCTACCCAGGGTTTTCCCATGGTTTCAATTGCCCGGATGACACTAAGGCGCTGCTCGAAAACTGCCTCTGGACTGCCCATTTGTTCGATGCCCAGGGGCAATTGCTTGAGGTCCATACCGACCGAGAAATTCTTCTCGCCTTCTGCCGTCAGTACTACTGCCCTGATACTATCGTCCTGCCCAATCGCGGCAACCTCCTGCTCGAGCATATCCATGAATGCCAGTGACATGCGGTTGATTGGCGCGTCATTGATCGAGATCACTTTAACTGCACCATGGGTTGTAATGAGAATTGCGTCCTGTTCCATTACTACTCTCCTGGGTGGTTTTCTTTAATTTGAAAATCGAATTCAAAATATACAGGAATTAATCTTAGAGTATAAAAATCCCAATTTTTATCGTTATCTGTCGCGCTCGTAGCCCGTCAGTTCCATGTAGCCAAGGCCTGCTCTGCTACCTTCAAGGTCAAGAACTTCCACCAGGCCCTCCCAGTAGAGAATCGAAAGATCAACGGTTTGTTGATCCAGTAGAGCGTTGATCGTAAATTGTTCATCAGCCATGTTCAGGGTCCAGCTAACGGGCCAATTGATTCCGCGAGAGTCCTGGTAAAATCGGTTGGGTATCAGGGAGAAGCCATCCCGATCCAGTAATTCGATACCCAGGTCGCCTTCACCCACGACAAATAGATTCTCCAGCTGTTGGTGATCCACGAGTAAACCGTGATCATAGTTGTCTCGCTCTCCATCATGCCTGCGTAGACGGAACGCCATGATGCTCCGCTGATCTTTCAGTTGTAGAGAAAACCAATCCCAGCCGGAAAGTGACGCACCGAGTACTGACGTGCTCCATTCACGATCTAGCCAGCCGAGCCCTTTGACTTTCACGGTGCGATCGTTGAGTTTGAGTATGCCGCCGAGCTGCATGCGCGGTATAGAATAGTAGTAACTCGCCGCATCCGGACCTTTCTCGGACAAGCCGCGATTCCCCTGTAACACGATCGGTCCCATTTGCCGAACCTGCAAATCAACGCCAAACTGACCAGGCTCGCTGGCAGATAGTGTCAGGTTCAATTGACCGTCTGCGGCGCCTTCGAGTGTCCAGTCCTCGATCATTGCGCGAAAATGCGCGCCAGTCGAAACTCCCGCCAGCTCGGGATGGCCGCGAGCGAATCGCTCGGTTTTAAGGTGGGTGCCGGTAGAAATGTCAGTGACGGCCAGGTGACCCAGGTATGCCTGGGCAGTGTGCCATGGGCCTTCTCCTGTGGGATCCGGTGAAAGCGCCTGCCGGAACAGCGTGAAATGCACGCCATACTCGTTGCCATTTTCATCCTCAAGAACGGCGGTCAGGTACCACCACTCGCTTCTGTATCGGTTGTGTGGGCCATGGTCCAACGGGAAAACGAAGTCTCTTTTCTGTTCTGCGCGGGAGAATCCCCGGGCGTCGGGTTCGCCCAGTAAGTTGTTCAATCGCAACCCGGTGACGACGGATGAAGTAGGTTGGGCATCCGGCTGGCATCCAGCCATCAGTAACATCAATAGCATTAATAAAAACACGATAGTTCTAGCGTCCACCGAAGGCTCCTTCTTCGTGATCTCCGCCCTGCAGTATCCCGGCCGCGATAGCAGCAAGCATGCCCCAGGTGCAGGAGCGCAACAGTGCTTCTGCGGACAGCTGCAATTCGATGGTCCAGCCGAAAGCTCTTGGATTGATGACGTTGCAGAGTATCCAACCGAACATTACCCCCAGCGGCAGGGCGATGATGATGGCGACGAGGCCAAGTCCGGTGCCCAAGGCAATGTTCATCATCAGTTGCTCGGTGCGATTAACACCGAGTGTATTGAGCAACTGCCTGCCGGTTTGTCGATTAAGACGCATAGTGGTTACCGCGATATAGACGCTGATGGCGGCAACCAGCAACGCTATAGTGATCAGTACAGTGGTAATGGCGAAGGTCTGGTCGAAGGTCTTGAGCGCAACGCGCCGGATATCAGACTGGAGTCTCAGTTCAAGTGCAGGGAATTGTTTTCGCAGCGCCGCGACCAAGGTCTCTGGTCGATCACTCTTAAACGCGACCGAATCTACCTGAAGTTGGGCAGCTAAAGCATCGGCCAGTGGACTGCGATCATCAACAATGAGTCTGGGCTTTAAATCCCCAAAGGCTGAAAACATCCCTGAGATTGTCATTGTTTCACCGGCCACGGTCAGCGCATCGCCGACAGATAGCTGTAATGATCTGGCGGCCTGTTCACTGAGCAAAATGCCGTTGCTCGCAAGACTTCTGCCGTAACCGTAGCGTGAAGACTCAAAAGCATCCATGCGGCTGATGTCCAGTTCCATCGATAGTCCGTTCACGCGAATATCCGTGTTCCGGTATACCTGTATCCGGTCAGCGAGCGTTGCTGTCTTGTTGATGTTAGCGAACGTTGTCAAGGCAGTTTTGTCGCCCTGTGCGATCAAATCGTACTTTAGCCGGTGATCGAGCATCTGACTGAAATCGACCCGGAAACTGTCAACCATTAACGCCACGCCTATCGCGGTTGCGATCGCGAGTGACAGGCCGGCGAGTGCAACGCTAAGTTCCGCTGGGTGCCAGAGCGCCTCTCTGACACCGACGCGCAGCAGGTAGGAGCCGCGTATCATCGATGCCCATCGCTTCAGCCGAATAAGCAGCGGCGCTATCGTTTGTGAGGCGGCCAGGCTCAATACCGCGATGGCGAAGAACCCTCCCGCCAGGCCTGTTTGGGGTTGAAAAACGCACCAGGTTGCTGCGATTAACAATAATAGCGTCAAAATAGTCGGTAGGGAGGAATGGCTAACCTCTTGCTGTGATCGGTGAAAAGCCCAGGCACCACCAAGCAGACAAACTACGAGAGCAGATCCTGCGGCTTTGAAAATGACCCAGCTGTCCAGATTTAAATTGATCTCTTGTTCAGGAACAGCCATTCCCAGCAGCCAACTGGCGAGCCACCACCCTGCGACAAGGCCGAGCGCAGCTGCCAGGGTAGCAATCAGTCCGATCGAGAAAAGGAAGTAGGCGCGCAGCTGCTGCCATTCAACCCCCAGTACGTGCAGGCGATCAAAGACAGGCCAAAGGCGCCGCAACCATGAGACGGCGACCTGATAGATGAGTAGCCAGGCCACCAGCAGAGCGAGCATGCCCAAGGCAGAGATATTAAAGAGTATCGATTTTCCAAACTCTCGAGCCGGATACTGTTCCGCCGTACTCACCAGCTGCCAGCCGGGTGCTAGATCGAGACTTGGCTTGGCGGACGGAAATCCTGCTCCAAAGCCCGGAAGGAGTTTCTCAGCCGTCTCGATGGAGCCGGCAAAGGGGTCACTCAGGACTAAGCCCACGTAAGATAGTTGATTGGGTCGCCAACCCAACAGGTCGTGGGCTGTTGCGATATCAGCCAGCAACGTGCCTTTTGGCGCCTCTATGATGCCGTTGATCGGTATCGACAGTTGATCTTTAAGGCTTTGATCCACCCAGGCACCGTTCCACGAAAACTGTTCAGGGATAGCCTTGGCGCCTGCAGATGGCGGCCGTGCCAGTAAGTCCGCGCCCAGTACCCGTACACTTTGCCCTTCAAGTGTCGTGGTTTCATCAACCAGTGGAGAGAGCTGCGTTATGGCAGGCAAGGCGCCGGCTCGCCACTGTTTGCGCAGCGCGAAGTAGTCTGCGGTGCCCAGCTTGTCGCGATGCAGGTAGTGGCTGTACTCAGAGAGTGCGCCAGGAACCAAGCCATCCAGGCGGCTGGAAATGCTCGCGCTGACCAGATGAACGCTGACGATCGACGTTACGCCCAGCGCCATACCTATTAAGGCCATTGCGGTAGACCAGGGTGTTCGTGCCAGAAAACGCAGTAGTGCGAGTGCAATCATCAAGGCGACTGTGTATCCAAGTGCAGCCGTGTATCTGCCATTGCAGCGACTTCGGTGCTGTGCGTGGCTAACACCAGAGAAATATTTTGCTCGCGACAACTGGAAAACAACAGGTCTGCAACGTGGTTGGAGTTTTCCGCATCCAGATTGCCTGTGGGCTCATCTGCCAGCAAAAGTGGCGGTTTGAGTAGCAATGCTCTGGCAACCGCCACGCGTTGTTGCTCGCCACCTGAAAGTGTTTCAGGAAAATCGTGGAGTCGGTCCGACAAACCGAATTCGCCAAGGAGGGTCGCAGCATGACGTTCAAGTTCACGTTGTTGATTTAAACGCGCGGGAAGTCTGACGTTCTCTAACACCGTTAACGTGGGAACCAGGTTAAAGAATTGGTAGACATAGCCAATGTGCTGCCTGCGAAGTGCCGTCCGGCTTCGCTCATCTGCAGTGCGGTATGAAAACGTTTTGTCTTTCAGCTCTAGGGTCATGTCGCCGCCATCAAGTTCCAGCAGACCAGCAAGCAGGTTTAACAGCGTAGACTTTCCAGAGCCGCTGGGGCCGGTCACCGAAAGGGACTCTCCCGCAGCAACGCTGAACGAAAGGTCACGAATGACGTCTATCTGACGACTACCATCCTGGTAGTGCTTGCTGATGTTTTTAACATTCAGCGCCGAAGGCCTCGTCATTTTGCGTAATAGCTCCTTGAGTCAGGGTAAGGTGCCAGAGTAAAACAGTAGGGCGGTCAGAGATAGGGGCTCAGTCCCCGCGTCTCGGCAACAACTTCGAGCGAATCCAGCCAGCGAAGGTGTTGTTCTTTAACAGGTAGTGCTCGATTGCCTGCGTATTTCTCTCCAACTGGCCTGGATCTTTGAAGATTTCGCTTCTTGTCACCAGGTCACGATCTGGATCCAGAGGTTTAATGACTGTTGCAGGGTTACCGGCAGCGATTACATTCTCAGGAATGTCTGAGGCAACGACACTGCCCGCGCCAATCACGCTGTTTTTTCCAATCGTGACACCCTTACAGACCGTAGCACCATCACCAATCCAGACATTTTCTTCCAGTGTCACTGGGCGGGTCATACCTACTACCTCTGTCCTGTCGTAAACGTCGTGCCAGTCTGCGTCGGTGATGTATGCGCCGGCTGCAAACATGCAGTTGTCGCCGATTGAAATGTTGCTGGCAGAGTCAAACCGGCAACCTGGGCAGACCAGTACATTGTCTCCCAGGGAGATATGTCCCTGGTGATCGCCGAAGGTCCAGGTAGAAAATGATATCTTCCTGTGACTGTCGGTCACCATATGAACGTTGTTGCCTACGTTGATGTGACGACCATGTACATTGACGTTCCATGGCTTCATTAGCATGGGGTTGCTACCGAAGGATTCAAAATGCGGTGCGATGAAATGGCGGATATGCCATTGCTCGAAAATTCTAATCAGGTGTTTTACCCACAATGGTCGGTGATCATTAATCATAAGTCAGTAGGCTTAGCCGCTCGAATGGGGTTGAGTGTAACAAATACCCTTTGTCCTACCGAAATACTGTTTCACCGCACGGTCAATTAGAGTATCTTTTCACCTCAATTTTGATAGTGATCATAAAATATTGGACGCATTGGAAGCCATTCAAACTCGGAATTCTGCGGCCCGCCTGAGGGGCTCTGTTGAACCCGGGCATCTGGAACAAATCCTGAAGGCAGGATTTCGTGCACCTGATCATGCGTTGCTCAGGCCATGGCGAATTCTTGTGATCGAAGGTGAGGCGCGCGATCGATTAGGCGCTTTGTTCGCCCAGGCAAAACATACTCATGACCCTAGTCTTTCAACTGAAGCCCTCACAAAAGTTAAAAAAAAGCCACTTCGCGCGCCTCTTATACTCGTGGTTGCTGCGCGGCTGGTTGAGCATCCAAAGGTGCCGGAGGTAGAGCAGATTCTTTCGGCAGGGGCTATGGCCCAAAACTTGATGCTCGCGGCGCATGCTCTTGGATATGGATCCATGTGGAGAACAGGGTCGATGACATATGACCAGATTGTCGCGCAAGGGCTTGGTCTGGAACCTAATGAAAAAATGGTTGGGTTTCTTTACGTAGGACAAATTGAAGGAAACCAGAAGGCGCTGCCGGAACACGACCCTGAACATTTTGTGACACGCTGGTAGACAGGCAAGCTATTGGTCGATAAATCAGAAGTGTTGGCAGGGAAATGGCAGCTCAAGCGAATAGATCTTTCGGTCGCTCAATAGCACGTGCCACTGACCTGCAGAAGCGGGGTAATGACCTGAAAATCATATCGGAACGTCTCTGGGTAAATTCGCTTGCATCGCGGTAGGATTTTCTTCTCCGCATCCGTATAATGAAGATTCCACCTTGGTCCTCCCGCAATAAAGAGTGGTGAACTCCGCCAGGCCCGGAAGGGAGCAACGGTAGCGATGAATTTATGTGCCGGGATGTGGCTAAGGTGGTCTTTAATCTTCCCCTGTGTAAACGGCCAGCATCAGGTCAGCTTCAGGCACCAGTTCCCCTTCCTCATCCAGATACCGGACGACCCTGGCGATAATTCGATCTTGTCGATCGAAAAACCTTGATTCGAGCAATTCATGCTCATCCCTGAAGAACTGTTCATCGATGATCGAATCAAATTCTTTTGGTGATACACAGCGGAATTCTGGCATTTGCAGCTAGTCTGGATATTCAGGTAATCTCCCTCATGATGCGGGCTGCCAGATCAAGATGCAAAGAATCGAGCGTCACAATGGGGATCAACGGATGAGGATGCAAGAATGAATATGTATGTCAGTCAGGATTTACCGGTTCGCCAGAGGATCAGGGATGCTCATGAGGCGGCGATAGATACATTTGCTGATCCAGGGACCTGGCTCGATAGTCATTCGCGATTGGCCATATTGGCTGAAGCCAGGCATGCGCCCTCATGCCGCTTGTGCCTGGAGCGAAAGGACGCCCTGTCACCCTATGCGGTAAAGGGTAGTCACGAGACTCGGACTGATCTTGCCAATGATCTTGTCGAGATAGTGCACCGAATCACCACGGACTCCGGCCGCTTGACCCGGTCCTGGTATCAGGGGATTACTGATGCCGGTATTTCACCGGAAACCTATGTCGAGATCGTAGGGCTTGTCGCGACATCAATTATCATCGACAGCTTTGGGGCTGCACTGGGGTGTGAGCCTGCCGAGCCACCGGCTGCGAAAAGTGGCGAACCGGGCAGGGAAAGTAATCCTGCGGTGATTGATGCTGGTGCCTGGGTGCCAATGCTCGATCTCGTACAGGAAGAAACCGATCTCGAAATTCCAACGGCACCGAACATTTTTCGGGCGATGGGTCTTGTCCCAGGTGCCATTTCGCACTTTTTCAGTGTGATGCGATCCCAGTACTCGTTAACTGAATATGAAATTACCCTGGGGCGATCCCAGATCGAGCTGCTGGCTACCCGAGTCTCTTCGCTGAACCAGTGCTTTTACTGAACGACTTCACATACCATGCTGCTTCGTCGAAGCGGCGAGATAAGTGAAGAGTCCTATAACCTGTCGGGTGTACTGGGTGATGATGACGTTGGCGTTGAAGATGAAGGTCTTCTGGTTGCGATCGCAGAGGCGGTGTTTGCTGGAGATCCGATTGATCTCGCGCATATACGTGCAGAGGCCGTCCGCAGCATTGGGGCTGAAAAATTTGTCGATGCCATTGGTATTGCCAGTGGGTTCAATGGCATTACCAAAGTGGCGAACGCGACGGGAATTCCTCTTGATACCAGGACCGAAGAAGTCACAGCGAGTCTGCGTCAGCAAATCGGAATCGACGATTACTCTGAAAGTCACAAATCCAGCCTTTATGGCTAGGCTGTCAAGGTAATAACACGCCACCGTCGACTTTTGTTGACGACCTTGAGCAGGCGCTGGAAAAGGTTTAAAAAAATGATCAAGGTGATACATGGCATCTTCACGAGGTGAGTTTTCCTCCCGTTTTGGGTTTGTAATGGCTGCCGCCGGCAGCGCTGTAGGTCTGGGCAATATCTGGGGTTTTCCCACACAAGCTGCCAGCAACGGCGGCGCGGCCTTCCTGCTGGTGTACCTATTCCTGACATTTACTCTCGCCTACCCCGCCCTGATGGCGGAACTGATTATTGGCCGGCACGCCCACGCCAATGCAGTAAGTGCTCTGCGATTGATCTCGCCCAACACTCTGCTTAAGCGTATCGGTGTATCTACCGGTGTGTTTGGCTTTATCGTCGCTAGCTTGATTCTCAGTTTCTACGCTATCGTGGCAAGCTGGATGATTGCATTCTGCTTGTCCTCCCTCGCTTCTCTGGCGGGCATGGAGTCCCTTAGCAGGTGGCTCACCTCCTTTAGCCTGCCCCGCAATATGCTCTTCATGCTGCTTTTTAGCGGACTAACCATTACCATCATTACCGCTGGAGTGAAGCAAGGCATCGAGCGCTGGTCGGCGCGACTAATTCCTGCCCTGCTGGTGTTGTTAGTACTTCTGGTCCTCTATGTCCTGACTCTGGACGGTGCAATGGAAGGCCTGAAAGTCTATCTGTTGCCCGATTTCGAGCGCGCCCTGTCACCAAAGTTAATCATCGCTGCCCTTGGCTCTGCCTTTTTCTCATTGTCGCTGGGAGTCGGTACCATGTTGATTTATGGCTCCTATATCAGTGACAAGGAGAATCTGCCCGTGCTGGGTGGTCTGGTGACCGTTGTCGATATCTCTATTGCGGTACTCGCAGGCGTCCTGGTGCTGCCAGCCATGTATGTGGCCCTTCATAACGGCGTACAAATATTCACTGAGGCAGGCGCCCTGATCTCAGAGGACACCCTGATTTTCACCGTTTTGCCCGAACTGTTTGCGACCATGGGGCTTGTCGGTAAGGTAGTCAGCTTCACCTTCTTCTTTCTTATGAGCATCGCCGCACTGACCTCTTCCATCTCCATGCTGGAGGTGCCGGTGGCCTATACAATTGAGGAACACGGCTTCTCGCGGAAAACTGCAGCGCGCGCAATCGGTGGAGCCATCGCCATTGTCAGTACGCTTATCCTGCTGAACTTCGACAATCTCTTTGGTTTCGTTATCGCCTTTACTACACGCTACAGCCAACCCTTGCTGGGCTTCATGTTCTGTGTCTACGCCGGCTGGGTGTGGAGTCGCCACTCGATTCTTGAAGAGTTGCGTAAAGGCTATCCAGAAGTAGAGCAGGGCCTGTTCTGGAAGATCTGGCCCTGGTATGTGAAATTCCTGTGCCCGCTGATTATCCTGGCAATACTTGCCCAGTCCCTGATTGGCTGAGGGGCGTTATTGCAGGGTTATCGAACCGCTTTCCTCGATAGCGTATTTACTACGAGGGTAAGAAGTATCTCGCCAAAATCATTGAAGTGCCTTGCGAGGGTGATATGCACGAAGGCGCAGAGATTGAGGTTGACTTTGGTTCTATCGAGTATCGCCGCGTAGCCGGTAATCAGGCATTTATCTCTCAGTGCGCGAACCCGGGGCCAGCAGGCTGCGGTTTATATTCATACTCAGACTTTCGCTCGAAAAGCCCTGTTATAATTCCTTATCACCCACATGCGTGACGAAGGGCCGAATCTGCTGGAGTCCATTTATGGCTAGGCTGTCAAGGTAATAACACGCCACCGTCGACATCGATGGTAGTGCCTGTTATGTAACTGTTTTCCATGATCATGACGATCGCCTTCGCGACCTCGTCAGCTTCACCGACACGCCCCAGCGGAATGTTTTTACCCATATTTGCCAGTGCAGCATTTTTTTTGTCACCCAGGCTATCGAACATTCCTGTACTGATAAGGCCGGGCGCGACAGCATTTACACGCTTTGGTGCCACCTCCAGGGCCAAAGCCCGGGTTAACCCTTCGACTGCGTTGCCGGTGCAGGATACGGAAGACATTCCAGGATTACATTTTCTGGCAGGAGTTCCGCTGATAAAAGTGAGTGACCCGGTTTCGTTTAAATGAGGAATACCCTGACGGGCAACATGGGTGTAACCCCAGAACTTGCCGAACGCGGCGCGAAACTGTTCGTCGGTTTGCTCCATGAACGGTGCCATTGTCCTTTCTGCGCCCGTGGCTGCGGCGACAATGTGGTCGATTGCTCCTACCGATTCAAAGAGTGATTTCAACCCTTCCACATTGTGGGTGTCCAGTGAACTGAAGGTGATTTCGGGATAAGAATCGGAACACGTCTTAACCTTGTCTTCTGATCGGCTGACAGCCCAGACATTGGCTCCTTTGCTTGCAGCGATGACTGCGGTGGCAAGGCCAATTCCTGAAGTACCTCCGATGACGACTACATTTTGGTTATCCATCGAACCCATGTCTTTTACCTTTTAAAGAAAGTTACATGATGCTTAAGCCTGCTGGTTAAAGCCAGCGTTTCGGGTGTCCGGGTTAGCTCATGCTGGTACGTTCAGGCTGGTAAGTTCAGAGATTGGTAGGCATTAAGCATCATCTGTACAGCCATCATCACCAGTAGCATGCCCATTAACCGCTCAATAGCCGTTAGGCTACGTTCACCTAAAAATTTATTGAGCGGAGTGGCAGCAAGCAGGATCAGGGAAGAGATTAGCCAGGCCAGGGAGAGACAGAAAAAAAGCATGAGGGCTGGCGTGGTTGTCGACATCAACATCAATACAGCCATGATTGATGGTCCGGCGACGGCAGGAATAGCCAGCGGAACAATGAGGGGTTCACCTTCTGGCTCATTACCGAACATTCCTTCCGGGCGCGGGAATATCATTCTGATTGCAATCAGGAACAGGATAATGCCGCCAGAGATTGAAATAGCCTCGTTGGTGAGGTTCAGGATTTCCAGAAGGTATCGGCCGAAAAACAGGTAAATGAGTAACACGAAGTACGCAATGATGAGTTCCCTGAAGGTAATCTTGAGCTTGCGAGCGGGATCAACGTCTTTCATTACTGACATGAAGATCGGAATATTGCCAAGCGGGTCCATGATCAGGAAGAAGATGGTTGTGGTACTGATGATTTCTGTAATATTCATGGATTAATGAATTCTACGCGTAGATTCAAGGATATTGGAAGTTTAGGCGAGATAATCTGGCACTTTACGTTACAGGTTCGTTTCGCTGCCAGATATACCCGTCAAAGAAGCGCGAAATGCCGCGTCCAAAATGCAATGCCAAGAAGCCATGGACGAAACTTAGCTTGAAAATGTCACCTTCGATCGATTTTATACTCGTAAGGGGTTTTGGCTTGATCAGAGGAGAAGCCGAGGCGCTGTGAGAAAATCGGATTGCTGTGTTTATAGAGACCAGCGATCCTGAAGTCGGCAGTAGGGTGTAGCGTGTTGGCTGTTGGACGTGAAATGTAGAATGTAGAATGTAGAATGTAGATAGGGCCTCTCTGTCTGAGGGGCAGAAAGATCTTGAGCCGTTTTTTTGATGTCTCCGTAAATCAATTAGAGCACGAAAAATGTGCCGAACAAGGGAAGTTTTACAATGCCGGTGAATTTACGGTCTGGTCGAAAAGTCAGTGCATTTAATATGAAGAGGCTGCTCATCGCATTTTTTTGTTCGGGCTGCGCCATTTCAGCGCCAGCTGAAGAAGTCCTGATCAGTACCAATCTGGGCGAGATAATGATCGAGCTGGATGAGGAAAAAGCGCCGGTCACCGTTGCCCATTTTCTTGGCCTTGTAGACTCGGGTGCTTACAAAGACACAATATTCCATCGGGTGATACCGGGTTTCATGGTTCAGGGAGGTGGCTATTACCTGGACATGGCGGAAGCCGAGGAGAGCGAAATGATCATCAATGAAGCTGACAATGGCCTTTCGAACGTTCGAGGGACCATTGCCATGGCCAGGATGAACGAGATTGATTCTGCCAGCCGCCAGTTTTTTATTAATGTGGTCGCCAATAAGCGTCTGAATCATGGTAGAAAAAGCTGCACCCGCAAAGACGAAGCAACCGTCGCAGCAGCCCGGGCGCGAGGTAGTTATAAGCCCACTACCTGTAAGTCATTCGGTTATGCCGTGTTTGGGAAAGTCACCTCTGGAATGGATGTGATGGACATGATCGAAATCACCGAGACCAGTACCGTTGGTGAATATGATGATGTGCCGGTAACACCCATTGTCATTCTTTCCATTGACCGTATGGTGACTGAAAAAGCAGTGCCTGATAGTGTGTTGTTCGATTGAGTCTTGATTGAAATAGGTTGTTCTTACATGAAGCCATGCCAGCAATTATGATCTTTGACTATGTTCATCTTTTTTAGACCCTTCGTTATTTTTGCCCTGTCGTTGCTTGCACACAGCCCAAGTGCAATTGGTTCACCGAAACTGGTGTTGTTGGTCTCGGTTGACCAACTCAGCCCCGGCCGGCTCAGCGTAGATATGAAGGGAGGACTTGGTCGCCTGATGCGCCAAGGTCGCGTATATACCGATGCCAGGCTGGATCATGGCGTAACCAATACCTGTCCCGGTCATGTCGCAATCTCTACCGGCGTCAATCCTGGAAAGGCCGGAATTCCTGGCAATAGTTATATTGATCATGTCACTGGGCAACAGCGTTACTGTGTCGATGACCTTGATGATGCCAATCGGGTGTTTGGTACAGAACTCAATCGGTCGCCCAATTCAATGACCGCCACCGCGCTGGGTGACTGGCTTAAAGCAAACTCACCTGAATCAAGAGTTTTTTCTGTGGGGGGGAAGGACCGATCGGCGATCACCATGGCCGGTAAAAATGCGGACGGAGTATATTGGTATGAAAGGAGCGTGGCAAAATTCACCAGCTCGGGATACTACGGTCCGCTGCCGGAATATGTGAAGGCATTCAGCGGGAATAATTTTTTTGTCGACGGGTTTGCCGCGCGTTACCCAAAGACATGGGAACACAAAGCTGGCTCACTCAGGGTCGACGATTACGCCGGTGAATCCGGGGAGGACCTTCGGCATTCCGGACATCCGGTGAATACAGGTGAACTGGGGGAACGCGCAGCGCGTTTTTACGCGTCTCCTTTTCTGGATCTGGCGACCACTGAGTTGGCGAAACGGGTGGTCGATGAAGAGAAGCTTGGCCTGCAAGGGGTGACGGATTTACTGGCAATATCTTATTCAGCTTTGGACGTGGTTGGCCATCGCTATGGCCCTTATAGCGGTGAATCAGAAGATACGCTGGCCCGTATAGATACGACGATAGGTGAATTACTAGCGTTTCTTGATGAGCGTCTAGGGGAGGACTATGTTGTTGCCCTGTCTTCCGACCATGGGGTTTTACCGTTACCTGAATGGTTGGTAGAAACCGGTGAGATGCATTGTCCGGTTGATGATGGTCGAATTTCTATTGAGAAAGCCATACTGCAACTCTACTGGCGATTGTATGTCGATTTTACTGCACCTTTTGGTGACCCAAGAGACCTGGTCGGTTTTTCAGGTGCCGGCGGTACGGTGAGTGCCACCTATGCGCAGCAGCTGGGTACAACTGTCGAGCACGTAGTTGCCGCAATGGAGCGCTACCTCGAAGAACAGGCTTACATTGAAGCGGTTTGGACGCCGGCGGAACTAGAGGCTTCTAATGATCCGGTTAGCCGCTTGTATCGTAATTCTTTTGTTCCTGGCAAATCGCCTCATTTCTTTATTCAACTGAGTGAAACATGTCTCATCTATTTTGCAGAGGGGACGAGTCATGGGAGTGTCTATGATTATGATCGGCGGGTGCCTGTCATTTTCTACGGGGTGGGAGTGGCGCCGGGGGTGATAGTCGAAGCGGTCCATAGTATCGATATCGCGCCAACGCTTGGGAAAGAGCTTGGTCTTGATTTGCCCGTGAACCTGGATGGTCGGGCCCTTGATTTAGGAAACGTTGATGGAAGTTAAACCAAAAATAGCGATATCCAGTTGCCTGGTCGGTCAGGAAGTCCGGTTTGACGGTGGACACAAGCACTTTCGGTATGCGACTGAATCACTTGCCACTTATTTTGATTTTGTGCCTCTGTGCCCTGAAGTTGCGATTGGTCTTGGGATTCCTCGCCCGACGATTCGTCTGATTAAAGGCGAAAATGACACTACAGAAGCTGTAAGTAACGCAGACCGAACAATTCGTTACACAGAAGCGCTCAGTGCCTATGGTAGAAAAACGGCGCCAGCGCTGCATGAGGTGTCCGGATATATTCTCAAGAAAGATTCCCCCAGCTGTGGAATGGCCAGAGTAAAGGTCTATCAGAACAATGACGGTCCACCTGACAGGACCGGTGTTGGCATCTACGCCAACGAAATAATGAGCGCGCATCCCAACTTGCCTATAGAAGAAGAAGGCAGGTTGAACGATACAAGGTTGCGCGAAAATTTTCTGGAACGAGTATTTCTCTATCACCGCTGGCTGCAGTTGATGGAAGGTGGTGTCGATAGCAATGCTTTGGTGAAATTCCATACAGTTCAGAAATTCGCGATACTTGCCCATGACGAGCCAGCTTACCGGGAACTTGGCAGGATAGTGGCGGGGGTGAGTACCAGCGACATTGAAGCCCGCTGTATGGACTATATTTCGCTGTTGATGCGTGCCATGAAAGTCCTGACTACGCCAAAAAAGCACGCCAATGTGCTGATGCACATCATGGGTTTTTTCAAGGAATCGCTGGCAGCAGAGGACAAGGCTGAGCTTCTGCGTCTAATCGATGCGCACCGTGAAGGCCTTGTTCCGGTGATCGTGCCGATAACGCTAGTTAATTACTTTAGAAAACGCCATCCGAGTGCCTATATCGATGGCCAAACATACCTGGAACCTCATCCGCCAGAATTAATGCTGAGAAACATGCTTTAGGGCGCGAACTGTGCCAAGGTGTTGTTATGAATGTGACGCCTATTACCCCTCATATTGGGGCAGAAATCAGAGATGTGGATTTATCCAAGCCTCTTGGTAACGAAGCCTTCGCTGGTATTCACCAGGCGTTTCTTGATTGGGGGGTGCTGGTTTTTCGCGATCAGCAACTGACCAGAGATCAGCACAAGGATTTTGCCCGCAGGTTCGGCAAGCTGCATACCCACCCGATGAATTATAAAGGGACTGGCGATCCTGAAATGTTAGTGGTGAAGACCACAAAAGATTCCGCTTATACCGCCGGTAATGGCTGGCACACAGATGTTACCTGCGATGAGTATCCGCCTATGGGTTCCATGCTCTACATGAAGCAGGTCCCCGATTATGGGGGCGGCGATACGATGTATGCCGACATGTACCTGGCCTATGAAATGCTCTCGGAAACGATGAAAGAACTTCTGGGTGGCCTGGTTGCGGTGCATGACGGCGCGCTTCCCTATGTAGGTGCCTATAAAAGTACGCCACCTGAAGGCGGCTACCCGAAAAATGAGCACCCAGTGATTGTGACCCACCCGGAGACAGGCAGGAAAGTACTGTATGTAAATTCCGGTTTTACCTCGCACCTTAAGGGCTTAAACCCGGGTGAATCGAAAGCGTTGCTAGGTTTTCTGTTCGATCATATTGCGACAGTGCCAAGGTTAACGTGTCGAGTGAGCTGGGAGCCTGGCACCCTGACGTTCTGGGACAATCGTTGCACGCAGCATCATGCGATATGGGATTATTATCCCCATGAGCGTTACGGTGAGCGGGTTTCTATTATTGCAGACCACCGGCCCGACGCTTAACGTCAGATGCGATAATCGCTAATCTGTACTTCGTCCCCGATGTTCGCGTAGTCACCCGCGGCTCTTGCGGATCGGAACTCACCCCAGTTGACGGATCGATAGCGCGGCTTATCTCCAGTCTGTGGAATGCAGTTAGTAGAAAAATCAGGGTTCATAAAAAAAGCGGCGCTAAAGCGGCCTTGCTTACTGTTGGCCAGAACACGGTGTAGCGGCGCCTTGTAGCGATCGTTGGACCATACCTGGACCAGGTCGCCGACATTGATAATCAGACTGTCATTCTCGCTGGCAATGGTTGTCCAGGTGTCGTTATGACGTACCTGCAAGCCAGCGACTTCATCCTGCAGTAACACCGTTACAGCACCTGCGTCCGTGTGATGGTAAATCCCCAGGTGACCTTCGGTAGGAAAATCTTCGTCTGGATCTGCGGGCACTTTGCAAACCGGGTAGTGGTTCAGTCGAAGGAAGCTGGAATTACCGTGGGTGAAATGCTGCGCTAATGAAGATCGATGCAGTCGGAGGGACTGCATAATGGATTCAAGCAGTGTCAGGCTGATGGTTTCGCACAAGTGGTGCCAGTGAAGCATCGTTTCGCGAAACCCCGATAGACTCGAGGGCCAGGGCGTTTGACTTTGATTATGTGGGTCAGCCTGATCCAGGCTAAGGTCAAAGATTTCTTTCCAGTCCTGCTTGTTCTTCGTGAGTTCCTGATCGAAATAGCCCCACGGGTTTTTCTCTGTTCGCGATAGTTGTCTCTTCTCTTCGTGTGGCAGATCAAAGAAAACCTTCATTGCGGCCAGTAACTGGTCCGTTGTTCCCTTCTTAAGGTCTAGATCAACCAGCCGAAAAAAGCCCCAGTACCGGCAGGCATTCGCAAGACTTTCGATCGTTTCACGGTTATTTGTCTTTAGCTCACGAAGACTGATGCTTGGAATTTGTTTCATTGGGTCAGAGGCCATACAATCGAGGTCGTTTGCATAAATTCACAGGTGACAAAAGTAACGCTTATGTCGATAGAAGAACAGCAATCTCCAATTACTTCAACACAACATGGTCTTGTTCTTGGGCGCGAGAAAAATGGGGTCCTGTTGTTTAATGGTATTCCTTATGCCGAACCGCCGGTTGGGGACCGACGATTTAAGCGCCCGGTTTCGCCGGTATCCTGGGATGATATTCGTGACGCAACCAGGTTCGGACCAGCCGCCCCACAGCTGCCTTCCGGTGGCATGACTGACTCAGTGCCAGTGAACTGGAATGAAGATTGCCTCTTGCTGAATGTTTGCACACCGGCAATCGATCAAAAAAAGAGGCCTGTGCTGGTTTGGATTCATGGTGGGGCTTACAGGTCAGGCCAGGGAGCAGTGCCATGGTACAACGGGACCAGTTTTGCACTAAACGGAGATATCGTTGTAGTGTCGATTAACTACCGGTTAGGAGCGCTGGGGTTCACCGATTTGTCCAGGTTTGGCGATGATTATGCCACCTCTGGTGTTAATGGCATCTGTGACCAGATCAAAGCACTGGAATGGGTGAGGGACAACATTTCAGGTTTCGGGGGTGATCCATCGAAGGTCACCATCGCGGGTGAATCCGCAGGGGGTTTTTCGGTTGCAACGTTACTCGGCTGCGAGCAGGCGCAGGGCCTGTTTCGTCGCGCGATCCCACAAAGCGGAGCGACGCACCACACCTTGACGGATGAGGTAGGGAAAGTGGTTGCAGATTTGTTGATGGACGAGCTTGGTGCCGAATCTATTGATGAGCTTAAGTCGGCAAGTGTGCTGGACATCCTGAAGGCACAATCTCGGGTGGATGTGCGCTATAACCCTATGAACATTGGCAATGGTGTGCAGGCATTTTATCCGGTTGAACTAAATGAAGTGCTGCCAATTCCACTTCGCGAATCCATCCGGGCGGGTGTAGGTGCTAGTGTTCCCGTGCTGACCGGAACCAACAAGGATGAAAATACCCTTTTTGTGGTGGAGAAAGTATCACCGGAAAAACTGCGTTACCAGGCCAAAGCCTACGGGAGTGAATCACTGGTCGAGGCGTACCGGGAGATGCTGCCCGGCGCTACAGAAACTGAACTCGCGATTGAGCTAGGCACTGATTTTACCTTCAAGATTCCGGCGATTCGACATGTGGAAGATAGGCTAGCGCATGGTGCAGACACCTGGATGTACCAGTTTGACTGGGAGTCCAGGAACGGTCATCTAAAAGCGACTCATGCGCTGGAAATACCCTTTGTTTTCAATACGCTCACGTCCTCCGGCGTTGACTCCTTTATCGGGGAGGGTGAGTTGCCCCAGGCTGTTTCGGATGAGATGCATAGTGTCTGGACCAGCTTCATTAAGGGTGATGAACCCGGTTGGCCTAAATACGATCTGGAGAAAAGAACCGTAAAGCATTTTGATGACACCTCATCCCTTGTGGATAACGGAGAGTTGCCAAGGCTTAACGCCTGGGAAGGCATCCGATAGCTGCTGAATCAAGGATTATTACCTACAAATACGATGACCGGGCTTGAATGTTTCCTTGATGGTTTCCAACTAATTCGCCGCCCCGGGCTGCGGCGATATTTCATTGTTCCGTGTCTTATTAATGCTGTGGTGCTGACGTTGTTGGTGGCGTTGTCCTATTCCCATTTCGGCGACTGGGTTGCCATCATTGTTGCCTGGTTTCCTGACTGGATGTCCGCTCTTTATTGGCTGGTCTGGGGGATTTCGCTGATCGTACTGCTGGTACTGATTCTTTTTGTTTTTACGTTTGTGGCGAACATCATTGCCTCGCCTTTTAATGCAATTCTGTCGATCAAAGTGGAACAGGTACTGACGGGCGCTGCGCCGGTATCGACAGTATCCCCCTGGTTAATCCTGCCGCGCTCGGTTGCAAGGGAACTGGGAAAATTACGCTATATATTACCCAGGTTGCTGGGTTTGCTGTTGATCACCATTATTCCGGTTATCAATACGGTCGCGCCGTTTCTATGGGTTTTGTTCGGGGCTTGGATGATGTCTATCCAGTACGCAGACTACGCTGCCGACAACAACGATGTTTCCTTTGGAGAGTTGCAATCACGTATGAGAGCAAGGCGGTTTGATGCCTTGATGTTCGGATTACCTGCCTATCTGCTATTAACGGTGCCTGTCGTGAACCTGATATTAATGCCGATAGGTGTGGCCGGTGGTACACGCTTCTGGGTCGAGCACCTGCGCTAGCTGACAGGTCCATAGAAGCTGCGTGCCAATCCGCTCGACATGTTCACTCAGGCCTGATCGTAGAAGGGAAGCGTCTGGATCGGGTCACCCCAGAAATAGGTGTTAAGCGGATCGCACCAGCTGTCGTCCCCAGTGCAACAACGCCAGGGACATTCTGTACCCCCAGGAACTGATCAATTGGTTGACTCATGGCGCTCGGCTTTCGGGCAGGGATTTTTTAAGGCGAACGGCAGGATACTTCCGTTCCAGTGTGACCGAAAGGGGAGTGATCCAGCGTTAACGTCGGAACTCATCGTTGATGGCTGCGGGATGTGTAAAATACCTGCATGAGTATTACTAAGCTGTTGCAGTCCCTTGAGAACCTTTCAGAATTGGCTTATGTGGGCGAGCCTGTAAGCCAGCTCGAACACGGGTTACAGGCTGCGGGTCTCGCAATTAGGGCGGGTGCTAGTGAACACATGGTACTTGCGGCGCTGCTTCATGACGTTGGTCATTGGTGCAATCCAGAGGCGTTGCAGATGGAAGGCCTGGGTGCCCGGGACCACGACAGGTTGGGTGCAGAGTATTTGGTCGCCATCGGTTTGCAGCCAGAAATCTCCGCGCTTGTAGGTGCCCATGTAGATGCGAAACGCTACCTGGCAGTGACTACCCTGGAATACGTTGCGAAGTTGTCTCCGGCAAGCCGCAGGACGCTGGATTACCAGGGTGGTCCAATGAGCGATGAAGAGTTAGCCGCCTTCAAAGCGAGTCCGGGCTTCAGGGACGCATTGCGCCTGCGTGCATGGGATGAGGCCGCAAAGGAGCCGCAAGCGGACAGGCCGAACCTCGAATATTATCGCGCGATGTTGGCGCGTCATTGCCAGCAGTCAATTTCTGAGGCACAACTGGATCACTGGGATCGCTTTGGCTGGCTTCACATAAAAGGCTGGTACAGTGAAGACGAAATGGTTTCGATCACATCAGCTACCGATGACTTACAGACAAGGCCGGAAGTGGCTGGCAAGTGGATGAAATACTTTGAAGGGGCTGGCGGCGACACCCGTACCCTGTGCCGAATCGAAAATTTTCTGCAATATGAACCCGTTTACGCAGAACTGTTGCAGGGGAATGCAAACCTGAATCTGTTGTCTCTGCTGATTAACGAACGTGCCGCGCTGTTCAAGGAGAAAGTAAACTTCAAGCTCCCGGGGGGGCAGGGTTTTTCTGCCCACCAGGATGCACCGGCGTTTACCACCTTCGGGCAACGATTCCATGTCACCATGATGTTGAGCATTGACCAGGGAACAACAGACAATGGTTGCCTGGAAATTGCAAGAACATCACGGCTTGATGCTTCACTTGAAATGAAAGAAGACCTGACGCTGTCTGATGAAGTGATTGGACAGTTCAAATGGGAGCCCATAGAAACCGCCCCGGGTGATCTTGTACTTTTCGATTCGTATGTGCCGCACCGCTCAGCGGCCAACCTCAGTAATGCGTCCCGTAGGGTATTGTACGCGACGTACAATAAGGCAACTGACGGCGATTTTCGGGCGCGGTACTTTACAGAGAAAAGACGGGTTTTCCCGCCGGATGTGGAACGACGCGAAGGTGCCCAGTATGACGCTGGCGTTTTTAATGTTGGGAACCCTGTCTCTCTTGAATAAACCGCTAGACGACCAGCTTCCCCATACTGGTCCGTGGTTCCTTGATGAACCCAAGCGATTCGTAGAAAGATTCCGCCTCGACGTTTCTTTCACGAACCTGGAGGTTCAGTTTCTTACATCCGAGCGCACGTAGGCATTCTGTGGCGTACCTAACCAGACCTGTTGCCAAGCCAGACCTCCTTCGGGTTGGATCCACGGCTAGTTGGTATAGCCAACCCCTGTGGCCGTCAAACCCGGCCATGACGAATCCACATATGGTGCCGTCGACTATTGCGACAAAGGAAAGTTTGTCCGTTTGCATTTTTAACTTAAGAACCGCAGCTGGTTCGTTGTGTGGCTGGTCGTCAGGCAGGACTTTCTGAAGGAGCGTGACGACCGCGTCAGTGTCGGCAATTTCGAGGTGTCGAAATTCAGGCGTCATCAGAGTGCTGGTCGATTATGTTTGTGTGTTCGCTTATATCATCAGGATCTACTAACTCCTCCAGCCGGTGCATTTCCAGCTCCTGTAAGACCAGCATCTCGCGAGATTCGAGCAACAGACGCAGTTGTTCATTGAGAATCGGATTGTCTGCAGCGATAGCGTTTAACACTTCGATCTGCAGGTCTATATCAGACAGAAGTTTATCGAACGTAATATTGTCGGTAATCAAGAAGATGCCTGTAGATCGGTGATGTGGTTAGGGAATTCCTAAAAGATCGTAACGCTACGATGAGTCACCGGTCAGCTCTTCGTAGCTCTTGGTTTTGTCCTCTCGTAGCCCGGAGACAATGGTGGCCAGTGCGCTTTCAAACTCTGCTCCGGTATCCAGGATCTCGCTGTTTTCCGTGACGATCATGTGTGCCAGCTGACTTGCGGTGTACTCCCCGACCTTTAGTCCAGCCCTGTTCGCGAATATGTAGGTCTGGTTGGATGCGATGATTGCCACCAGTTTGCAGGGCGTCTGTATGCCTTCCATAATGGAAAGCGTTACCCAGGCATCCGGTTTCAGGGAGCTTACGGTTGCTGCTGCGGCATCGTATTTCTTCTCGACCTTGTGGCGCAAAATCATCGCGCGGTTTTTCTTTTTCTCTGCCTGCCGCCTCAGCAGTACCCGATCTTTCCCAAGATCTTCTTTTCGCTGGTGCGAATACTCCTGTGATACAGCGCGACGTTCCTGTTGAACTTCTATCTGCTTCTCTTTTTTGTTCTGGTTGCTGACGGCTTTCAATACAGCGAACAGGTGAGCTTTGAATGTTTCGGTGGCGGACTTCATTGGGTTCAGTTTTCTGAGTACGCTGGAATTGAGGTGATTCATCATTACGCCGTAAGACATGTGCACTACTTTTCGGCGGTTGTGGTTGGTCAACAAAAGCTGTTCTGTTTCTGTCCAATTCAGTATGAGTTTTATCCGTGCAACTTTTTCTTCCGGTTCAGCGGGGTCGTCATACAGGAACCATTGGCCAAGCGGAATTTTCTTTATTTCGTCGACTGTCTTTCTTGAGGCTTCCTCTAATACTGCAGCCATGGAATCGTCTGTTTCCAGCAAGTCGAAATCGCAGCCTTCGGACGGATCGCCGGCGTTAATAGATTCGTACTCTGCCTCCAGGTCGGCAAGCGCAGAGATAACAAGTTCAGTGTCAAAGTTAGCTTGCTTGCAGAATGACTTGATGTGGGCAGGAATACTTTGAGTCAGCTCAGATTGTTTCGTACTGTCTTTCCCCGGTTGTAATGACCACATGATGGCGTCGGTCAACTTGAGAACATTTAGCCATTCTTTGGACTTGTCACCGCCAAAATGAATGTAGACATCCTGCAGGAATTTGTACCAGGGTCCCTGCAACATAAAGATAATGAACAGTGGTAGTTGATTACCAGTCATCGCCTTGTTCAGGGCCTCGGCGCTGATGAACTCACCTTTTTTGCCGGAAAGTACGTTCAGTTCGCGCTCGCAGAGTCTCTTCTCAAGTCGCTTGAACAGCGGCGCTTCCTTTTTGAAGAGGGCCTTTAGTTCCTTGATACATTGCGCTGTTGAAAGACGACTACTTGAATAGCCAGCTATGGTTTCGCTGACTTTTTCCATAAACTGATGCCCGAGGAAACCAAGATCCTCACTCCAACCGATGCATTCTTCAATGATCAGGTCTATTAGATCAAACAGTTCGTTCGGGTCTGCGACCGCGTGAATATCTTTCGTGAGTCCAAGGGCAGCAACTCGCGGAGCAATGTTTCGGATAAAGGATTCGACCTTGAAGTCGAGGTCAGTCCGGGCAAGGACCTCGGTGACGGCCTCATCAACGAAAGCAATCACCGCCATATCATCTTTCGAGAATACGCCGCCGGGCTCATGGATCTTCAGTTGAGCTGCGAGTGTATCGAGGTGATCTTCGGCTGAAAGTGAAGGGAGTTTCTGCAACAGATCAATCAAGCGGGCGGTATCTGAAACAGAGCCAGCCGGGTTTTCCAGCGAATAGTGGTGGATTAGCGCCGGAAGTATCTTTTCTGGAGGTGCCAGGTCTGGAGTTTTATCGGCCACTTGAGTTACTGAGGACTTTTGGGAGGCCAATAGTACCAAATTGACCACAGTCTTTTATCATCGATATACAGGCGGTATAAATCCGGACTAAGTACTCTCTAGCCAACTGGGATATACTCGCGCGATTTGAATGAGAGAAGATCCAATGAAAGGCACTGTCCATTACGAAGCTCGTGGCAACATCGCACTCCTTAGTATCGATAATCCACCCGTAAACCCGTTGTCATCTGGTGTCCGGCAGGGGCTCTTTGACGGCGTAAGCAGCGCTCTGGCTGATGATGCCATCGAGGCTATTGTTTTGACGGGAATGCACAGAGCGTTTATTGCCGGCGCTGACATCAGCGAGTTTGGCGCTGCTGCAACCGAGGGTGTGGGCCTGGGTGAGGCTCTGGACAAGATGGAAGGCAGCACCAAACCGATCATAGCCGCCATCAACGGAACGGCATTTGGCGGTGGGCTCGAAGTTGCGCTTTGCTGTGATTACAGAATTGCTGCAGCGGCTGCTCCTGTTGGTTTGCCGGAAGTGAAACTCGGGTTACTCCCTGGTGCTGGTGGTACGCAGCGATTACCGAGACTTGTGGGCGCAGAAGCGGCTGTCCAGGCAATTGTTTCCGGCAACCCAATAATGGCGCCTGATGCGTTAACCATGGGTATCGTCGACCGGGTTGCCAGCGGTGACATCATTGATGACGCAATTGCCTATGCCCACGAAATCATTGCTGATGGTGCCGCGACACGAAAGGTTCGCGACCTCGAAGACAAGATCTCAGCTGATCGGGGCAATACGGCACTGTTCGAAAAATTCGCTGCCAATCTGGATAAGACTCACCGCGGACAGTTTGCGCCAGCGCAGATTCTTCAATGTGTTGAAGCTGCAGTGAATGCTGAAAGCTTTGACGAGGGTATGGCTGTCGAGCGCGCAAGGTTTGCGGAATGTATGTCTGATCCGCAGCGCGAAGCACTGATCCACATTTTCTTTGCTGAACGGGCGGCGAACAAGATCCCGGGCCTGTCTAAGGATGTTCCGTTACTTGATATTAACAAAGGCTCTGTCATTGGTGCCGGCACAATGGGTGGTGGTATTGCCATGTGTTTTGCCAACGCTGGTATACCCGTGCGGGTTCATGACAACGATCCTGAGAATCTTGCCCGTGGCATAAAGGTGATCGAGGGCAACTACGCGCGGACTGTCTCCAAGGGAAGGCTGACCCAGGAAGAAATGGATAAGCGGATGTCGCTGATTATTCCTACTGAAAATTTTGATGACCTGGGTGACGGAGATATCGTTGTTGAGGCTGTTTATGAAAACCTCGACTTGAAGAAAGAAATATTCGCGCGGCTAGACAAAGTGATGAAGCAGGGCGCTCTGCTTGCAACAAATACTTCAGGGCTTGATGTGGACGCGATTGCCGGGATGACGGACAGACCCGAATTTGTGTGCGGAATGCATTTCTTTAGCCCCGCAAACGTCATGCGACTCCTGGAAGTTGTTCGTGGAAAGGATTCATCGCCGGTAGTGCTTGGTACGGCCATGGCACTAGGAAAGCGGTTAGGAAAAGTCTCAGTGATGGCAGGAAACTGCCCTGGCTTCATCGGTAACAGGATGCTGGGCGGATACACACGCCAGGCAGCTTTGATGATCCTGGAAGGTGCAACTCCGGCACAGGTGGACAAGGTGATTTTTGATTTTGGCCTGGCCATGGGCCCATTTACAATGAACGATATGGTTGGCCTGGACCTGGGATGGCGCGCCCGAAAAATGATGGGGGGCACCAACGAAGTAACCGCCAGAATTCCGGATGAACTATGCGAATTAGGTCGCTACGGCCAGAAGAACGGCAAAGGCTACTACCAGTATGCGGAAGGCGACCGAACACCGCGCCCCGATCCTGAAGCGGATGCAGTCATCGCGCAAGTATCAGAAGATCTAGGGTATACCCGTCGAGACTTTTCTGACGACGAGATTTTGAAGCGCTGTATGTATCCTCTGGTTAACATAGGGGCAAAGTTACTGGAAGAGGGCCATGCCCTGCGGGCAGGCGACATCGATACTGTCTACGTCAACGGATATGGATTTCCGACTTATGTGGGTGGTCCGATGTGGTTCGCCGATACACAGGGGCTGGATAATGTGTTGGCAGATATGGAACGGTTTTTCGAGGAAACCGGTGACGATGTCTGGAAACCTTCTGACCTGCTTAAGAAGTTGGTGAGCGAAGGTAAGAACTTTGCATCTCTGGATGGTTAATCTTGGCATGTGATTAATTGGATTGCAGATCCCGGTTTCCGGACCGGGGTTTGTGTCGAGTGGTGGTATTTCTCACCACATTGTCGCGCTTTTAGTTATCAGGCTCTCACAGTTCTCGTGAAAGTTAAAAATAATACTATAATTATCAATGAGATATGAAGCTCCTGGGCGTTTGGCACGAATTCTGCACTCTAACGTCCAAGTAATCAGATGAGATAGAAACAATGGTTAGTGGCGCAGAAAAACTTTTTTACCTGACGCTGGGTATTATATTCCTGGTGATGGGTGTTGTGGGTTTGATAATACCAATTCTTCCGGGTGTCCTCTTTTTAGCGGGGGCTCTTTATATGTTGGGCCGCGGTTCATCCCGGGTAAAGCAACTGGCGGATGAAAACCCGACGTTGCGCAGCTTCCAGACTCGCATGGATCAGGTAGGTGCAGCGACGGTGGTCGAGCAACTTCAGGTAACTTTTTTAATGATTATTCGGGGTACAGCAGTCGGTGTGCGGAAAATCAGTGTCGGAGTGAAGAAGCTGTTGTCCTGAATTCGAAAAGAAATCGAGCTAACAAAAAGCGAGGTCAGATGAACTCGCTTTTTTTGTCAGCAAGCAGCCTCGGTATAATATTGATGATTGGTGTTGACCCGTTGGGCGTGAGAAAATCTTCTAATAAGGATATTGGCCAACTCGCGACCTGAGTTTGGTGGCAATCAAACCTAACAGGAGTTCAACCCATGATCACACACAATGAATACTTCAACGGTAATGTTCAGTCTTTGGCATTGCAGGGCCATGACAAGCCAGTCACTATAGGCGTTATGGCAAAGGGCGAATATGAATTTGGCACAGATGCGCCGGAACTGATGCAAGTGGTGGTGGGTGAATTGAACGTCAAGTTGCCTGGGAACAGCGATTGGCAATCATTTAAAGAGGGCGCTGAGTTTCATGTGCCAGGTGATAGTAAGTTCCAGCTGCAGGTTCCTGTTGATACTGCCTACCTGTGTTTTTATGGTTGAGTTTGAGTGAAAATTTTCAAAGTAACGTTATATGGGGTTCATACGTTTAATTCAACACCCCTTAATTCTGGATAAGGAGAACACACATGGCTGAAGCCTTTATGGCATACCCGGAGCTTCGACACCCGTTTCAAGAAACACCGATACATCCAAACGGCAGTGCCACTGTACTTTATCAGGGCAGGACTATTACCCTTTCTGAAACAGGCGACGGCGACAATTTATTGATTAAGCCGGAAGACCTTGGTCGCATCAACGGATTTGAGCTGAAACCAGAGGGCGCCTGTTACGCAGACATGTGCATTCCGTTGAATGACGAGCTGTTACCGACGGTTGAGGGTGAACAATGGTTTGATTTGACGGCGTTTGCTGGCCTGCTCGAGCAGCCGTGTGTGGTTGATCGTGAAGCCCGTGTGTGGAGTTTTGCCGAGATACCGGCGAAACGACGAAACATGATGGTCGATGCCATGGCACCGGAGTTCGAAGTCACTGATCGGAAAGGCAATGTGGTCAGGATGGCAGACCTTAAAGGTAAAAAAGCGTTGATCGTGACGTGGTCATCGTGGTGAGGATGCTTTCTTGATGTGCCCGTGTGGCAACAAGTCTATGAAGAAATCAACGATCCCGATTTTGTTATTATCTGTGCGGCCGAGGACGTCGGTGGTGAAGCGGTCGCCGGGCCAATTTTTGATGCGGCCAATCCAACCTATATCCAGGTCGTGGATGTAGACCACATTATCAGTAGTGCGTTTAACTTTGTGAACGTTCCCTCATCTGCCTGGGTCGATGAACAGGGCAGGATCGTTCGGATTGACGAGGGCACCTATTCCAAGACCCACGCAATAGGAGAAGGTGAGCAGGCTATTACTTTTGGTAATGATGTTTACACGCCCGCTTTGAAGGACTGGGTAACGAAAGGCGCCGATAGCGAGTTTGTTCAGTCTGCAGAGGAGGTGACCGGTAATATTCGAGGTCACAGTTTTGATCAGCTGAAAGCAGACGCTGCTTTTCGTCTTGGGAACCTGTTCCGTGTACACGGACAAAAAGAAAAGGCCGAAGTCTATTGGCAGATGGCCCGGGAGTTGAATCCCGATAGCGTTAACTTTATACGCCAGAACCTGACCCTGACAGAGGAAGGGTCTGCCGGTGAAACCTTTATGCAGTTAATGGGGGATTACGTTAGCCAGGGCAGGGAGTATTACCGTCCATTGGATCTCTAGCGGAAGTCTCTCGTTGATCAAGATTCAGCGCTTGCTTTAAATTGTCCAGAGGGCAGGCCAGCTTCCTCCGTCTGCCAAAGATATTCTCTGGCCATAGAGGCATAAGTTCTAACTTCACGTCCTTGAACAGCGGAGAACGTCGCAGCCGATAGAATGCATGGCTGCAAAAGGCGAGCGGAAAGAGAATTAAAACCTGACCGCTGATGCCTCTTGCATGTGCATTCCTACCGCAGGCCGAAGTCGAATTTCGCGCCGTCGTTATAGACTCGGAGAATACGTCTGGCCGTGGTCATAACATGGACCTCATCGGCGCCGTCGTAAATCCGGGCATATCGGGCATGCCGATACATGCGCTCTAGTGGTGTATCTTCCGTTACGCCCAGGGCGCCGTGAACCTGTATCGCGCGGTCAATGGAGTTGTGTAGCATTTTTGCGCCGAACACCTTGATCAAACCAATCTCGATCCTGGCCTCGTCACCCTGATCTATTTTTTGTGCAGCATGCAGGGTGAGGAGCCTTGATGCCTGAATTTCAGCGGCAGTGTCAAAAATAAACTTTTGTATCTGCTGGTGTTCACCAAGGTTTTTGCCAAAGGCAACACGGTTGTTTGCCCGGTCGCACATTAGATCGAATGCCCGCTGTGCCTGGCCGAGCCACCGCATGCAGTGGAAGATTCTTCCCGGGCCCAGTCTGTCCTGGGCTATCTTGAATCCCTGGCCGCGTGGACCAAGCAAGTTCTCCTTGGGCACACGCACGTTGTCATAGGCGACCTCGTAGTGACCATCTGCCTGGCCCATGACCTTCACATCTCGAATAATGTTATATCCCGGGGTGTCGGTCGGCACGACTATCATCGAGAAAGCGGAATGGTCAGGGACATCAAACTCTGTTCGAACCATAGCGGTAGTATAGGCAGCGTTTCCAGCACCAGAGGTGAACCACTTGCGGCCGTTGATCACCCATTCATCACCCTCAAGTTCTGCCTTGGTCTGCAGTTGTGTCGGGTCTGAACTTGCAACGGCAGGCTCGGTCATGCCAAAACTTGGAAATACTTCACCGGCAACCAGGGGTTCCAGGTATTTGTTGCGCCACTTATCATTAGCGTAGCGGTGCAACATGATCGAGTCCTGTAGCGAATGCGTGCCAAGGGCAACGGTGGCGATTTCTGAACGGCCGACGACCTCATTGACGAAAACGTAGTCCATGAAAGGCAGGCCGCCGCCGCCGATTTCTTCCGGGTGACCCAGGGCCCATAAACCCTGGTCTTTGGCCTTTTGCATGAGGCCTTTCATGAGGTCTCCGCGTCGACTGCTGACCTTGTCCGCAAGGAGTTCTGCTTCGACCGGATAAATCTCTTGTTCAATAAAGTTCAGGACTTTTTGGCGGATGGGTTCTACGTGTTCGGGGATGGATAGGCTCAGCATAATGATGTCCTTTTTAGAGGTTTTCATGAGGATGGAAAGTCACAATATCATCAAATCGGGAGTTTGGTATGCTACAGGATTAAGTCAGACTGGATTGTTTAAATGAAGTTGTCGGTAGAGTTTCCCTCGGTAAGCTACAGATGGGGTCCGGAGGGCATCATCAAGTTGGCTCAGGCAGTTGAGCAAATAGGCTTTGATCAACTGGATATGTTTGATCATGTGGTCATGGGTCATCCCACTGACACACGTGCAGCGCCCATGTACCCACCGCAGATGCCAATAATGGAAGCGATCGTTATGTTGTCGTTTATTGCCGCGGCAACTGATCGTATCGGTCTTGGTACCGAGGTTCTGGTATTGCCTCAGCGCAATCCCACACTAACGGCAAAACAGGTCAGCACGCTGGACACGTTGTCAGGTGGCCGGGTCAGGCTCGGTGTCGGAGTTGGTTGGCAGGAATCCGAATACGAAGCCCTTGGGGAGGCGTTCGGAAATCGCGGTCGACGTATGGATGAAGCAATCAATTTGCTTCGACGATACTGGTCTGAAGAAAGTGTTAGTGCGAGCAGTGACTTCTACCAGTTCGAGGCGATTGCGATGGAACCGAAACCGCCCCAGGGTGGAGCTTTACCCATCTGGATTGGCGGGTCTGCAGAGGCCGCGATGAAAAGGACGGGTGAACTGGGTGATGGCTGGCTGGCGATTTCCCAGATGCGTGATGAGCAGGTTGTTGCGTCAAAATCAAAGATTCTGGAGTACGCGGAAGCAGCCGGTCGTGACGCTAGTAGCATTGGATTCCAGATGATGCTGGACACACCGCCACGTGATGATGCGGGTAAGGGTTTTTATGCAGACAAGGAAAGGATCTTCGCCGCAGCAGAACGAATCCAGGGCTTTGGTTTTGAATGGATGGCCATCAACATGACTGCTATCTTTCAGGCTGGGGCGCGTTCCGTAGAAGAGCTTGTTGAGCAGGTTGCCGATGTACACGATGCACTACACCAACGATTCGATTAAGGAGTAAAAATTGCCAACGCATCCCTTTGCCAGACCCAGAGGCAGAATTGAAGTCATTGAGGTTCATTCCGAAGCGCTGAAAAACAACCTGTTGGGAGACCCAACAGACCGCAGCGTGGCGGTATATCTGCCGGAAGGTTATGACCAAACGACACACGACTACCCGCTGATGGTCGATATTGTCGGGTTCACTGGTAGCGGCTTTGGCCATGTGGGATGGAAGGCGTTTCAGGAAAACGTACCACAACAAGTGGACCGGCTGATTGCCAGTGGTGCGATGGGCCCGGTTATCGTGGCGTTCCCCGACTGTTTTACGACCCTTGGCGGCAACCAGTACATTAACTCAGCAGCAATGGGTAACTGGGAGGATTTCCTGTGCGATGAAATGGTTCCGGTACTAGAGAACCGATTCAGAATCAGGCAGGGCCGTAACCACCGGGCTATCTTCGGAAAATCCTCGGGGGGCTATGGGTCGTTGGTTCATGGACTGCGTCGGGCAGACACCTGGGCTGCCATTGCCTGTCATTCGGGAGATCTGGATTTTGAACTGTGTTACCGGAGTGATTTCCCCGGGGTTCTTCGCGCCCTCTCAAACTATGGTCATAACATTCGCGCCTACATTGAGAAAATCCACAGTGCTAAGAAGGTCCAGGGCTCAGAGTTTCATCACCTGATGATGCTTGCCATGGCTGCGAGTTATGACCCCGACCCTGACTCGCCCTATGGCGTTCGACTGCCGGTGACGACCGACACCTGTGAAATGATTGAGGAACGTTGGAGTAACTGGCTTGCCTGGGACCCTGTCAGGATGGTTGAACATGCGGAGGCGCAACAGAATCTAAAAAGCCTGAAAGGGTTATTTATAGACTGTGGCGCAAGGGACCAATACAACCTGGTGTATGGTGCCAGACAACTTAACAGGAAGCTCGAGTTGCTAGGTATCGACCATCGGTATGAAGAATTCCCGGATAACCATTCGACAGTGGACTATCGAATGGACATTTCGTTGCCATATTTATATGAAGCTATCCAATAAAAATGAAAACTTCTGGAGTAATGCTATGAGAAACATACGCGCTGTATCGTTTATTGCGTTCGTTACACTTTTTTTCTCGCTGAGCTGCTGGGCTCACGATGGTCCTCCCCTGCCAGAGAACAGGGACCTTGATACGCTTATGTCGGAGTTTGACTGGGACGTGAACGTGGAGATCGAAACCCAGAAGATTACCGATGACCTTTATGTGTTGTTTGGCCTGGGAGGGAATATTGCGGTCAACATTGGCGCAGATGGCGTGTTCATTGTTGACGACCAGTTCCCTGTTGTGATGCCGCGGATTAGAAAAGCCATAGGTGAACTGGGAGGCGATGGCATTGATTTTGCGGTAACCACCCATTGGCACTTCGATCACGCAGAAGGCAATTTGGCGCTCGGTCCAGCTGGCACCTGGCTGATCGCCCATGAGAATTCACGTGAAATGATGAAAACAGATCATGTGATCAATCTGGTCATCACGGCCTACGAGCAGAAAGCTTATCCTGAGAGTGCTTGGCCAGACATTACATTTGATGACGATATGCAGTTTCACTTGAACGGCCAGACTATTGATCTGATGCACTTCGGTCCCGCCCATACGACAGGTGATACCGCTGTGATTTTCCAGGGTTCAAATGCGGTGCACCTGGGGGATGTCTTTAACAATGCTGGTTATCCGTTTATCGACGCAGGCAATGGCGGCGGACTGGAAGGGCTTATTGAATTCTGCAAACAGACTCTTCTGAACATCGACGAAGATACAGTGGTTATTCCGGGGCATGGTCCGGTTACTGACTACAAGGCGCTCTCGGATTACATCGAAATGCTATCTGTCATTCGGGATCGAATGATGGCCTTGATAGATGAAGGGAAGTCACTGAAAGAAGTTTATGCGGCGAAACCAACGGCTGATTTCGACGAGAAGATGGGGGATAACAGTGGATTTATTAACCGTGCCTATATGAGCCTTACACATAAACGGACTTATTAGCTGAAAAAGGGTCAGGAGGTCTGGCCCTTCGCCAATTTCAGGCTAAACAGCATCCAGGATTGTAACGGTGGGTGCGCCGGCGAGATAGCCTTCGAGGATAGGAATTATAACAGGGCTTTCGAGCGAAAGTCTGAGTATCGAATCAGGTTGGTTATCTGCTTGTTTTATGAAAGAGTGGCGCCGTATGACGAGTAGTGGTTAAACGCTACCAGGGTTTGTCAGGGTTTGTCAGGGTTTGTCAGGGTTTGTGGCTATTGGTTGCCCTGACGATGTACGATTAGCCAACGTAATTTTCTGTTGGCGTAGGGATAAATGCGCTGGCAATCTGGCTACGCAGTTGTTGGCGGCGTTAGCAGCAAACAATAAATCGTATTACGATTCTTATGAGATGAGGGTAAATATAGTGAAAGTAAAAAGCATAAATCTAATGTGTATGCTGGTCGTTGTTGTTCTTGGTTTATCTCTTCAGGCATGTGACCAACAGGCCTCTAAATCGACTAATGTTGAAGATCAGTCGACTCACACTTTAGCCTCATCTAAGAAGCTAGATGATTACTCGGTTTCGCAATATTACGAAAACGGTTATCTGAAAGAGGAATCCGTCGAGAAACTGCGTAAGCAACAGTATTTTGCCAAAGCATTAACCGCCTATGAGTTTTCTTTACCCATTGCGGCAGTTCAAAAATGGCACCGTGGTTTTCTGGCGGAGGCTGAGTATGGTGATTGGTTATTCTATGACAATCACGCACAGAAGGTCCCCATCCTGACCGCCAACCAGAGCACCCCATATACGCTTACCTATGTTGATTTGACTAAATCTGCATACTATATCGAAATTCCCGCTGGTCGAATTGGTGGCTTGGTACTTGATATTTATCAGCGTCCTCAAGCTGATCTTGGTATTTTAGGGGCTGATGAAGGTAGAGGTGGTAAGTATCTTTTAGTAGGCCCAACTCAAACTGTACCCGAGGGGCATGATGCGGAATGGGTTATAAAATCGAACTGTAATCTAGTTTTTCTCGGCACGAGAATTATTGGCTATAACGCTGCTGAAACGGCCAAATTGCGTCGACAGCATTTTGTTTATCCTGTTGACGGGGCTAAAGACAAGCAAAAATATATTGCGGCTTCACAGACCCCGCAATGGGTTGGTAGTCAAGCACTTGGGCTTCAATACTGGCAGGACGTTTATGATGTACTGAAAAACGAACCTGTGGAGGATGTGAATCGCTTAATTTTGACGCTTGTGCGAGATTTAGGTATTCAAAAAAGCACAGGGTTTATTCCTAACGACGAGCAGAAAGATATTCTCACGGCGGCCGCGGTACAAGGCGAAGCTGTAGCGATGGTTAATACATTTTCGAAGCGCTCTTATAAGGCTCGGCATTGGCCAGATCGGCACTGGCTTTACGTCCTTAACCAGACCAGGCTTGATTTGAAACATGCAGACTATTATGAGGCCAAAGAAATTGCTTCCTACACCTATGAGGCTTTTAGTACCTCTAAAGGCATGGTGTTACCGACGCGTAATCAAGGCTCAAAATACTTGGGTGTTTACATTGATCAGAATGAAGAATGGCTAGATGGAACAAATCTATATGAGTTTATCATTCCAGCTAACGCACCAGCCAAGGACTTTTGGTCAATCGCAATATACAACAACAAGTTTCGAAACCTGATCGACAATAAACAAGGGCAGGCAGTTGTAAGTTCTAGGAGTGACCTGAAAGTAGAGCAAGATGGCTCTGTTAAAGTATATGTAGGTCCGACAGCACCAGAGGGATATGAGTCTAATTGGGTTCAATCGAATGTGGGCGAAGGATTCTTTGCTTATCTCCGATTATATGGGCCTACTGAAGCCTATTATGATAAGTCATGGAAAATGCCTGATGTCCGTAAAGTCGAATAGCTGAGGCTTGCTGAGTATCGAATCAGCTCGGTTGCCTGGCAGACCTGGGATTGGTTCAGACCATTGCAATCGTCTGATGACGTATTGCAAAAGGTGAGGCTATCGGGACGCCCTGAACTTACACGTGCTGACACGGATAAGAATAGTACTCGACTCGTACCAGGTGAAACAAAAATCCACCTGCATGACTCATCACTGCCGGACTTCTCAAAGTTGGTCGACGATATTGCCGGTAGTCATGACGGCAACCGAAATGTTGCCATCTATTGTGTCACTGAGGTTGAACTTGTTTTTAGCCTGTCTGCGTGCCGATTTGTCGAGTTCCCTCGTGAGTATGACTCTGGGGGATGGTGAGCTCATTCACTCCTGCGCATAGGGATTCGCTAAGGGTCTGGATTGATTAGTCTTGCCTTCAGTACATTGAACTCATCAGCAGTGATTGCACCTTCGTCCATCAAACTCTTTAGCCGCGTTAGCTCTGATGCGACATTGTGTCCACCAGGTGGAGGTTCAACTCGCGGTCGATTGCCAGCAGAGAGTGGTAGTTCTGCTCGTGTTGATAAACCTGTCTTATCGGTATCTTCGTCTACCAGTCCTAACAGTTGCCCCAGCTTTCTGAAGATGAACCTCACCCCGCGCCAGATTTTTGGCAGTAGCCAAATGGCAACCAGGAAAAATACGACCATGAAGATGAGAAAAAAGACTGGATTAGTTAGTGCGGCCCAGAGGCCGACAAACACCGTTACATCCTCGGCGATGGACATACCCCAGTTTGAAAATGGTTCTGGTGATGTATTAATGGCAAGTCGGGTGCCCGCCTTAATCCCATGGCTGGTGGCGGACATGCCTCCTCCCATGATGGCGGCTGCGATCTCTACTACCGGTGACATCTCACCGACAGCGCCCATTGCCAACATGGCACCAGCTGGAATACGTATAAAAGTATGAATAGCATCCCAGGAGGTATCCACGCCTGGAATCTTGTCGACGATAAATTCCGAGATGTACATGACCCCCGCAGCCATGATGACAAGTGGGTTCTCGAGTGTTTCAAGCCCGGCAGGTAAATCCAGATTGCCGGTTGCGCCACCGATGCCCAGCATTAGGAGTGCGGCGTATAGATTGATGCCGCTCGCCCAGGAGGCGCCCATCGTTAAGGAGATGATGCCGATAATTGATTGATAGTCTTCCAAGTACAGATCACATTCATTGCAATATACGATTATGCAACGCCCGTATTGGGTAAACTAGAGGCTGAATCCAAAAGAGATCAATGGAATGAGTTCGTCAATCGTTAAAAAAGGTGGTTTGTTGGCTGGCAAAGTGGCCGTTGTTACAGGTGCAAGCCGCGGTATAGGTGAAGCCATAGCCTATCGATATGCACAAGAAGGCGCAAAGGTGGTCGTCTCAGCCCGCACGCTCGAAGACGGTGATCACAAATTAAGTGGCGGCATCAATTCTGTTGTTAGTAATATTCATGAGGCAGGTGGTGAGGCTCTGGCGGTCAGATCGGACCTGGCGCTTAGCGAACATCGTGAGAACCTGGTTCGCGAAACAGAAAAAGCTTTTGGATCCATCGATATTTTCGTGAACAATGCTGCGGTAACTTATTACGCGTCGACGCCTGAATTTTCCAAGAAGCGATACGATCTGATGATGGAAGTGCAGGTTGTTGCTCCGTTTCATTTTTCTCAGATGATCTTGCCGGGCATGATCCAACGTCAATCTGGATGGATTGTTAATGTCTCATCTCACGCGGCAATACACCCGCCGATTGATGCGGGTTCGAAAGGCGGGATTGTCTATGGCATGTGTAAGGCTGCACTGGAACGGTTTACGACAGGGCTTGCAGCAGAGGTTTATGATCAAAACATTGGCGTTAATGTCATCTCGCCAGGTTTGATAGCAACACCTGGCGCAGTTTTTCACAATCTCATTACAGAAGAGTCAAAAAGCAGGGTCACGCCGGTTGAAGATATGGCAGAAGCGTGTCTTCGACTTGTGTACGGGGATGCTAAAAAAATCACAGGCAAGATCACTTATGCTGACGAGATGATAAAGGCGTACAATTTGAACCCGAAACCTTTGATCGCTGAATGTTGAATCCAATAGTGAGGCCAGCCGATTGGCCTGCCCTGAATTTTATACTCTATTCTAATTCACATTTTAAATACACGTCGGAGTAACCTGGATATGAAAAGACGAACACTAGTTAAAGCTGGTCTCACATTACCTGTCGGCGCATCGATTTTAGGCTGTGCGCCGGATAAGAATTTGGACTCCATGAGTGCAGGATATGAGGAGGGTATGTACCTTGCCGAAAACTATGCGCCAGTCATGGAAGAGCAGACGCTGACAGAACTTCAGGTCACTGGAACAATCCCGGAAGAACTTATTGGTCGTTTCTTGCGAAACGGTCCGAATCCATCCGAACATGTGGATGTTGCCAAGCATCATTGGTTTACTGGCAAGGGGATGGTCCATGGGGTTCGACTTGAAGACGGCCATGCTGACTGGTACCGAAACCGCTGGGTACAAGGTGATTCGCCCAACACAAACGTGATTGGTCATGCAGAAAGAACCTTCGCGATCGTTGAATCTGGTGGTGCACCCACTGAACTTAGTTACGAATTGGACACAATCGGCGCGGCTACTTGGGGCGGCTACACGGCCCATCCAAAACTTGATCCCGATACTGGAGAGATGCACGCCATTGCTTATGACTGGGCTAGTCTCTTAGACCATGTGAAATATCTGGTGATTGATTCGGCAGCGAATGTCAGAAAGTCTGTAGACATTCCCATGCAGGGTATGTCCATGATTCATGACATGAGTCTGACCCAAAATTATGTGGTGATTTATGACCTACCAGTAACCATCAGCTTTAAAGCGTTGGCGATGGGTTATGGCTTTCCGTTTCGTTGGGACAATGAACATGAGCCCCGTGTCGGGTTGATGCCGCGAAACGGCACGCCCGAAGAAATTATCTGGAGTTCTATTGAACCTTGTTATGCCTATCATCCGATGAATGCTTATGAGGATGAAGCAGGCAACGTTGTGATCGATATATGTCGTTACGACAACATGTTCCTGCAGGATATTAACGGTCCGTTCGGTGATAGTTTACCGCGGCTTGATCGGTGGACTATTAATCCAGCGCTTGCGAAATTAAGTGAAGAAGTCATTGATGAACGAAACCAGGAATTCCCCCGCTGCCATCCGGACCTCAACAGTAAACCGTACCAATTCGGTTATGCACTTACGGCGGAAGGTAAGAGCTTTCCCTCGATACTGAAACACGATCTGAAAACAGGAGAATCCACCTCATTTGAATTCGGTGCAGGCAGACATGGCGCCGAGCCAATTTTTGTGCCTCGAGATGGTGCCGAGGCAGAAGATGATGGTTTCCTGATGACATTCGTTTATGACGAAAAATCAGCTGCCAGCGAACTGTTGATCGCCGATGCACGCGATCTTTCGAGACCTGCTTTGGCGAGTATTCATGTGCCCAGAGTTCCCTATGGATTTCACGGTAACTGGCTGCCAGATTAAGAGCATCGGGGTTGTAGACAACATCATTTTTGGGAACTGCCTACTGTTCATTTGTCAGTACCGCAGCTACGAATCTTCGTTAGAATTCATTTAGATCATGATCTGGTGAAAAGCGCGCCGAGGATAGAGATTATATCAGGGCTTTTCGATCGAAAGTCTGAGTATCGAATCAGCTCGGTTGCCTGCTTGTTTTATGAAAGAGTGGCGCCGTATGACGAGTAGTGGTTTCAACCATCAGCTAGCGGCAAAGAGATCGTTTTGCGGCCCTTGCCGCTGCACAGCGGGCAGACAGAAATGATGTCACGGTGACTGAGATTGAATCTGTAGTAGAGCCAGACGGCGCAAGAAATTATGTCAGGTGGGAATCGGTGGCGTTTGTATGTGTTCATGCGCTGATTCTATCAAAATAGATGAGTTTACTTGTCAGTACCGAACCAAGCGCTAGGACTGGTCGCAACCAGTTCCAGTCATTACTTCTACAGCCCTTTTAAATCAGCGGTCTTGAAGCATGGTACCCAAAGGGGTACCATTCAAAAATGACAAAAGAAGATCTCCAAACCCTGGAAAAGGCAGCAGCCAAAACCCACCAGTCAGAACGTTATACCCAGCGGGTTGCTGCGCTTCTGAAGTATGTGCGCCGAAAAGCGGGACTATCAGCAAGAGAACTGGCGAGAACGGTCGGCAGTTCACACTCCACAATTTTGGCTTACGAGTCCGGCAAAAAAATGCCGATAACAACAACCTTGATGCGTCTTGTTCATGCTTGCGGATACTCAATGGACTTTTCACTTTCTCCAAGACTTCGAGGCGATGCAGACAACCCTAAGGGTGCAGAATTACAAGCAGTCCTTGATCTCGCTGCAGAATTCCCCGCTCGGCATTCAGACACACCCGACAGCAGAATGCCCGACACACAATGAGCAGCCTCACTGAAAAAATTGTTGGATTACACAAGGCGTTAGAACAGGCAGATATACCCCATGGTTTCGGTGGCGCATTGGCTTTGGCTTGGTGCACACAACGTGCGCGAGGTACGATCGATATCGATCTCAACATATTTGTTGATACCGAAGCTGCAGCAACAGCACTAGCGGCATTGCCGGGGGAGGTCACCTGGGCGCAGAAGGATCTCGACCTACTGGTAAGAGAAGGTCAGGTACGCATCTGGTGGGATACAACCCCACTCGATCTATTTCTCAACACCTTGCCACTGCACAAGCAAATGGCAAGACGATGTCGTTGGGAATCATTCGGCGGTGAGTCAGTGCCATTTTTATCCTGCCAAGATATTGCAGTACTAAAGGTTTTCTTTAATCGAACCAAAGATTGGGCAGACCTAGAGGAGATGCAATCAGCAGGTACCTTACAAGCGCCGCTAGTAACCGCAACAATCATTGAATATCTCGGTGCAGATGACGAGCGCATCATCAAATTGTCAGCACTTACTTCTGACGAGCAATAGCTGATTTCTATATGGCTTACAACAACCAGATTGAACGAATCAAAACCGCCTATGAAACTCTCAAACCAAGATACCTAAGGATAGGAATTATAACAGGGCTTTTCGATCGAAAGTCTGAGTATCGAATCAGATCTATTGCCTGCTTGTTTTATGAAAGAGTGGCGCCGTATGTCGATTAGTGGTTAAACGCTACCAAGTTTTCTGTTGGCCTAGGGATAAATGCGCTGCCGTGGTGTCAACCATCAGATAGCGGCAAAGAGATCGTTTTGCGGCCTTTGACCCGGCCTTTGTCGGTGCACAGCTGACAGACAGAAATATCTATATCAAGCGGATCATCAAAAAAGATCACAAAGGGGCGCGGACTTCAGCAACCCCACAGTAGACGTGTCAACTCAGCGAGCGGCTTCAAAAACATAGGTTGCCAGCGCGTCCAGCTCCTGACTGTTCAGCTGGTCGCCATACGCGGGCATTGTGCCCACGCCCTGACTCACGGCCTGCCTTAAACTCGCCAGGCTCGGTTGAAGTTGATTGAGGTTGGGCCCGACCGCACCCTGCGCTCCAGCGTCGTTTAAAGTATGGCAAACACCGCAACCGGGCTGGGCTTTTGTGAGAAATAGTTCGCGCCCACGCCGTGCTGTGGCAGACAGAGAGATTGGCTTGTCACTTACCGGCGTGGCTTTAGCAGTTTCATTGGTCTTGGCCGTTGCGCTAGCAGCAGCGACTGTAGTTACAGGCAACTGAGACACCACGTTTATGCTCAGCCCATGGTCCTTCCAGCCGTTGTGGCCATAGCCCCGCTCGTTCTCTTTACGCTCTCGGGGCTGCCAGTCACCCAGACCATCCTGTGCTCTACAAACAGCACGGTGTTTTCCAACGCCTAAGTTGAGCGGAAATTTAAAGGCTCGCCAGGCATTAATACCCAAATCGGGTCCAACGAACTCAGCCTGCTGCCAGTGCTGACCGTTATCAACGGAGACTTCGACTTGCTTAATACCCCGTTCTCCTGAAAAAGCCACGCCGTAAAGCGCATGATTACCGGCCAAAATCGGCGCGTCGTCTGCACCGGGGCCGTTGAGCCAGGATTTAACCGGCATCCGAAACATGGAGGGATGCTGTGGCCCACCGTTTTCACCGATATCCCGCAGACGATAGCCCGATTGTTGTATCTTCGCCGAGGACTGCCCTTCGGTGGCGGCCAATCGTTTCACCCATTTAACATTGTTCACACCAAAATAGCCTGGAACGATAAGACGCAGGGGCCCACCGTGTGCCAGTGACAAGGGCGCTCCGTTCATTTCCCATACCAAGAGGCAGTCCTTAAGCGCTTTTTCTATTGGTACCGAGCGCTCAACCGCAACCTGGTCGGCGTCAATGCCTTCAGGAATGCTCTCAGCGCCAGTTGTCGTGAGAAATTCGAGCCCCTCTTTGGCTCCCCCAAAGCGTGCCAAAACATCCGCCACTCGCACGCCAGTCCATAGCGCACAACCGGCCGCCCCTACCCCCCAATTCGAACCCGATGGGTGGTGTGGAAAAAAGGCCCGTCCGTTACCAGAGCACTGCATTACTGTTGCTATGGTTATCGGGTCCATTGCCTTCAGTTCAGCGAGTGTCAGACTTCCTGAGCGCTCGGCCCCCTCAACTCCAAATTGCCAGCTATCTCGCTGCGCGAGAATATCAGGCGATGGCATGGGCAGGTTATTGCGTACAAAGAAGTGGGATTCGGGAGTTAGCGGACCAAAGCCAAAACTTGATCGACGCACCTCCAGTGCCCAGGGAATATCGTTGTGGCGTAAAAAATCTCCCCCAGTTTTCCCACTGGGCATGGCGCGCATCGACACGGCACTGCGCGCCCAGTTACCCAAAGGAGAAAACAGTAGGCCGACCCCCGCCGCCGATTTAAGGAATAAACGACGACTACTATCTTCAATGCTCATGCTTATTCCTTTAGAGTAACTCGCTAAGTTTTTCTACGAAATGCCACCAACCATAGTACACAAACCGAATCCAAAAATGGCGTTAGTAGCCGAGTATTTCTAACTTGGTCTTATATTCCTTCCAGGGGTTTTCACGCAGTACCCCCAGGCTGGATGCCTCGCCCTAGATGTTGAGGTCGAAAAAGGCCTGCGTCATTTCGCTCTGAATTTGATGAGCGGTTTAGCATCTAACAGCGTATATTGCGCGTCTTTATCAAAAAACATTGGGAAAGTATCCGGTTTTAAGGTGGGAAACCAGTAGGACCCAGAGACACCAAAGCTACCGTGATTGAGGGTAGGAATTATAACAGGGCTTTTCGATCGAAAGTCTGAGTATCGAATCAGAACGGTTGCCTGCTTGTTTGATGAAAGCGTGTAGCGGTATGACGAGTAGTGGTTAAACGCTACCAGGGTTTGTCAGGGTTTGTCAGGGCTTGTGGTTATTGGCTGACCTGGTGATGGACGATTAGCCAAGGTAATTTTCTGTTGGCGCAGGGATAAATACGCTGCCGTGGTTTCAACCATCAGCTAGCGGCAAAGAGGTCGTCTTGTGGCCCTTGACCCGGCTTTTGCCGGCGACCAGCATCAGGGGGCGCGCGTTGCCTCAGATGCGCCAGAATGGTTTGGATCGCGTCCGGATCGGTGACATCTGCGATCACCCGCAGCGCAGGCGACGTTATGCGGCTCGTTAATGTCCGGAGTCGACCCATTGCAGTCTATGAGCGGAGGCGTTCTACTAAGATTCCCAGAACTGGGAAGTAGTGCATGAAACCTGAGAAACTCGATGAGATGACTACTCGCTCAACGAGCTGGACACCCTCAGGGACGAGGGGATCGAGCTCTCACAACGGCTGACGAAGCTCGGGAACGAGGGCTACTACACTGTGGTGAAGGGCACGGTCCACGCCACCGAGGCCAGCCTTCCGACGGAAGTGCCAGAGATCAGGAACGGAATGCTCGACGGCATCGCATCGTTTGCGAGGTCACTTTGATGGTGACATTTGACACCGGCGCCGCCGCCGAGGAGCGCAGCAAGTTGCATTCTTAGCCGGTTTTTATGTTTAGGCTGAATACCGGCGGTCTTACCAGTTCGATAAAAATGCTCTAGACCTTTGTGCTTGAAGGATTTGATCACGAAGCAAGTGTAGCGTGTTGCGCACTACGCAACAATTCGCGAGACTGCATAACACTTAGTTAAGCGGCACGTCCGAGTGTTGGAGCAGCTTGCTGCGGAAACGCGGTGTAAACTTCCTGTCCTCAATTTGAACAGTAAGCTAGATGGAGGGCTCGAAATACCAGGGGGATGACATGAAACGCTGTCTTGGTATGCTAGGACACGGGAAATGTATTTGAGGAGGTACTAATATCGCCATGAAAAAGAATCCCCTGATTCTAATCACAATAATTTCTCTGGCTTCCACGTTGTCAATCGCGGAACCGGTGGACCCTTATTCCCCAATGGTTGGCAAAAATTTCCCTCGCGATGTGTTTTTTGGTGATACACACCTCCATACGAATCTATCTCCTGACGCAGCGGCCGGTGGGAACCGTCTATTTGGCCATGATGAAGCCTATAAGCTAGCGATGGGAAAAGAAGTTACTGCTCACAATGGTCGGAGCGTTCGCCTGAACCGACCTTTGGATTTTCTGGTAGCGGCAGACCACGCAGAGTACATGGGACTCTTCCCGGCACTAGATGCAAAAAATTCACAGCTATTAGCAACTGATATAGGTCAACGCTGGTACCAAATGTTACAGGACGGGCCTGAAGCGGCTGCCAGCATCTTGATTGAGTTCGGCCGTGCACTGGGTAGCGGTGAAGATTTAATAAAAAGCGACAGTTTTCAGCGGTCTGTTTGGCAGACGGTCATCGATAAGGCAGAAGCGTACAACCAACCCGGCGTGTTCACCGCTTTCATCGGTTATGAATGGAGTTCGAGCCGTGGCGGCGGAAATATGCATCGAATCGTGCTCTTCAAAGATGGCGCTGACAAGACCAGCCAAATTACGCCCTTTAGCTCTTTTAACAACAACAGACCTCATGCTCTTTGGAAATTCCTCGCCAACTATGAAAAGACAACTGGCGGGGAAGTATTCGCAATCCCTCATAACAGTAACGTGAGTGCTGGTCTCATGTTTGCGCCGGTAGATTCAGACGGCAACACAATGACCGTTGAGTATGTAAAGCAACGCGTGAAGTGGGAGCCTCTGCTCGAAGTCACGCAATTTAAAGGAGATAGTGAAACGCACCCTGCGGTATCGCCTGATGACGAGTTTGCCGATTATGAATCCTGGGACAAGTTCGCGAGCTTCAGTAATAAGAGAAAACAAGAAGCGTGGATGTTTGAACGGGAGTATGCCCGTGCTGCACTGAAGAACGGCCTCGCGATGTCGGCTGATATCGGTGGCAACCCATTTAAGTTTGGCTTGATCGGCAGCACTGATTCCCACACAGGGATTCCGTCTCCCGACGAAAATAATTTTTGGGGGAAATTTAGTTGGCATGAAACCAGTCCAACCCGAGTAATGGAACGATTCGTCAATATCCCGGACATTCCACAATTTGAATGGGAGATGGCCGCTTCCGGGCTAGCCGCGGTTTGGGCACAAGAAAATACTCGGGCTTCACTATTTGACGCAATGCGGCGTAAGGAAACTTACGCAACAACAGGGCCCAGAATGCGTGTGCGTGTATTTGGTGGATGGGACTTTACTGATGCAGACCTGAATGCACCGGACTGGGTAGAGCGAGGCTACGGCAGAGGTGTGCCAATGGGCGCTGATCTGCCAGCGCCATCCAACAATCAGCAAGTTCCCGTATTCATGATCAATACCTGGAAGGACCCAGATGGCGCCAATTTAGATAGACTGCAGATCATAAAAGGCTGGGTAGACAAACAGGGCGAAACCCATGAGAAGGTCTTCGATATCGCACTTTCAGATGACAGAGTAGTCTCACCGGTCACCGGCAAAGCGCCCCCCGTCGGAACTACGGTCGACCTGTCAAAGCCTACTTACAGTAACGATATTGGCGAAGTACAGTTCGTCACCCGCTGGACTGATCCGACTTTTGAAATCGATGTGCCTTCATTTTACTACGTGCGCGTCCTGGAGATACCGACACCCCGTTGGACCGCTTATGATGCGGCTTACTTTAATCTGGAGTTGCCTGCTCATGTACCCATGGTGACTCAGGAGCGTGCTTATACATCTCCGATTTGGTTCACCCCGGAACAATAAGAGGCAAATCACGAGCGGGACAACATGTAGAACAGAAGATTGAGCCTAGGTCCATTACTCGGATACAAATTTCACGGGAGTCGGTTTCAGAGACGACTCTTAATTGAAGAGGCGCGATCTTTTCAGTGAGTTATCCACCCTGCCTAAAGTCTCTTTTAGCTTTGCTTTTGTGAGACCTTTTAAGCGATTTTCAGGTAGTTGATTGCCGTGTGGGAAACTTGAGCTAATGTTCTTGCAATGCTTGTCGAGTAGTTATGAAGTCAAACATATTGAGAAATTGATCAAGTTCATTTCGTCTACAGATCTGATCGAACCAGCAATCCAGATGAATAAATTTGGCGCTTTCGAGTAACGTCAATCAAGGCGTAAAATACTTAAAAAACTAGCAGCTTTAGAAAACTTCATCTAAAGCATTTAACAATCTATCAACATCTTCTGCAGAAGTGTAATGAACAAGCGACACTCTGACAACACCCACATCTGGTTCTATGCCTAACGCTTCCATTAAGCGGTAGGCATAGAAATGGCCAGCGCCGATGCCGATTTTCTGTTCACTCAAAGCTTTCACGGCTGCCTCTGGTGCTATTTTTCTCGGTGAAAAAGCGATTGTCGGCGCTCTTTTGTTTTCTATTGCGTGGGTGTTGCCGATAATTCGAGCATCTTTATCGCGTAAAAAGTCGAGTATTCGATTGCTCTGTTCAATTTCGTGCACATGTCCAAGGCTCATCATCGTGCTCACTTGAGATTGAATGCTCGCAGAGGACGTGGCGCCAAAGTGATGCCGATAAGAATTGGTTAAATAGTCAACGATGCCAGATACGCAGGCTATCTCTCCATGCATAGGACCCGCAGGTGTTAGGCGTTTACTAGGATCTTCTGCGTTAAAATAATGGCCCTGGTTAGGTAACTCGTGAAGCAGGTCTCGTTGAACATACATCAAACCCTGGTGCGGACCGAACACCTTATAAAGACTGTAAAGGTAGATGTCGACTTTCAGTGCTTTCACATCAACAGCAAGGTGAGGCGCAAACGATACGCCATCGACGACTATTTTCGCGCCTGCGTTATGGACAATATCTGAAATGCTTGCAATATCATTGATCGTACCAACAATGTTTGAGCAGTGCGTGACAAACACAAATCGTGTACGTTCATTGATCAGTGTCTTTAGATCGTTCTCATCGAGAAGACCGGTATCTGAATTGACACACCATTCCCGCAATACAATACCGGCATTGTTTTCAGAAAGTCGCCGCCAAGCCCCAATATTGGCCTCGTGATCTTGATTGGTGACAACAATTTCATCGCCACTCTTCAGTGCCTCTGCAAATGCTTTCGACAACACATAACTATTGATGGACGTGGAGGGACCGAACATGACTTCGTCGATATCTGCATTGATACTTTCTGCCATTAACCGATGTGAACGATCCATGGCTTCGCCCGCCTCTCGCGCAGGACTTATGTGGCCATATGGCTGCATCTTTGTGGTCGTCATAAAATGATTGAGCTTCTCTATCACTGGGGTTGCAGCATAAGAGCCGCCAGCATTTTCAAAAAATGCCCACCGTCCTGTTTCCTGATGCGAAAGGGCTGGAAACTGTGCACGGATGTAGTTGATATCAAGTGTTGTCATAGCGTTACCAGGGGTGTTAATTCGTTGTGTAAGGGGGAAGTAGCGTCGAGGCCAAACACCTCTATTGCGGCATAATCAATCGAGCTAGCTATAGAAATATAGTTAAGTTGAACAAGCGTTTGCTATCGATCACTTTATTACCAAATTGGCCTGCGGACTGAAGATTATAAACCGGATGTTCACTAGAGTGCAGCACTATCCTAGGCCAAGGTTTGCCGTTAATTTTCTCGCTGAAGTATGTCGGGGGCTTGAATCTTTTCGGTAGGGCAGGGAGACTAGTGAAGTGTTAGTAGAGGAGTCCGTAGGCCAAGTATTGAGCCACGAAATTGTTTTGTATTTCGAGTGCCGACGCAGTTAAGCGATGCGGAAGGCAACAAGAGTTCAGACGCATTGGTGAGTTTGTACTCTACTCGACGGGGTCGGAGACCTTGTGCATGCGGCGACCTTCAATGTTCGGAACCTGGGAGATCCCGGTAAGGGTCTTTTATGAGGAAGTAAAAGAGTAAATTGTGAATCGAAATGAGTAAGACAATTGATCAACCTGCCGGGAAGTCGGACAGGGCCATAGTACCGATGAAGCAGTCGAACAACCCATCGAAAGATGCAGCGGAGACTGGGGAGGGAAGGGCACTGACCAAGAGGAACGTGGGTGACGACGCCCGTGCCCAGACACAGAGCTGGAACAGCACGATGTCTCGTCTTGCTCGCGTGCGGAAAGCAGCGATAAAGGATAGTGAACTGTCGTTTAACGCGTTGATGCATCATCTGACGCCTGAACAGCTACGTGCGAGTTTTTACGAGCTCAATCGACAAGCAGCCAGAGGTGTTGATGGCGTGAGTTGGAATGATTACCAGTTGAACCTTGAACCTCGTATTCAAGATCTGTACACCAGAATACAAAGCGGACAATACCGTCCCTTACCTGCTCGCCGGATCTTTATTCCGAAGGAGGATGGGGATCTACGCCGACGCATGCACCACCCTGTTGTCACGACTTTAAAGTGGCTTCAGAAGGTGGTTCGTGGTCATCTGAACTACTATGGTGTCCCAGGCAATGGACGACAGCTTTCCCGGTTTCTTTATGAAATCGTTGGGCGGTGGTTCAAAGTCCTTCGAAGAAGGAGTCAACGTTACTCCATTACGTGGAGTACCTTTGGCCCTTGGGTCTGGCGAGTTCTCCCCAGTGTCCGCATTGTTCATCCTTATCCTGAAGAGCGCTTTCACGCCAAATACTCGAGGTAGGAGCCGTATGCGTTAGTAGCGCACGTACGGATCTGCACGGGGGGAGCCGAGTGATCGGTTTTCCTACCGTGACCAGCCTGACCGCTGGTGACGTCATCGATGTTCTCGAGAAACTATTTCTCGAGCATGGCCGTCCAGTGTGCCTGCGCAGCGACTACGGACCCGAAATGGTTTCGTCAGCAGTGCAAAAATGTATGAAGAGCAAACACGTGGATACCCATTACGTCGATCCAGGCAGTCCGCGGCAGAACGGTTACTGCGAAAGCTTCAACTCGATCTTTCCCACGACGTGCCTGGATCGTTGGCTGTTTAGTTCAATGACGGAAGCTCGAGTGGTGATCAATCACTGGCTGGAGGAATACAACACGATCAGGCCGCATGGCTCGCTGGGCGGCATGAACCTAAAGTACTTTTTACAGCGATGGATCGAAGGAAATACGGATCAACAACCGGAAACCCTAACAATGTGAGTGGACCAAAGATCTCGGGCTTGCCAAGTGAGTTATCTGCTCTGAGAGCAATTAGTGATCCGCCTGGCTGCATTTCGAGCGCAAGTCGATGCGTGCGGTATCAGTACAACTACGTTCGTCCTCACAGCTCACTGGACTATTTAACGCCTGTTGTTTTCGCAGAACAGGCAGCTTAAGTTATGGGATCTCATCGAACGATTGGTACTAAGATGGGGGAAAGGTCACCGGCGGTGACACACTTTTTTCCAATATGTATACGGCATTTGAACAGCTTTCTTCTGGTCTGCAGAAATTCCTGTCAGGGATAAATGCCCTAAACGACGCAGACAAATCAGAAGCTGCACAAACAAGGGTTAACCGCATTGCCGACTCAACGAATCCCCTGCCGCAAAAAAACTTGAAAGCGACGGACTTCTCAATTATCTGTTCGAGATACAGGCACGACCAGAATACTGTTGTCGTTTTCAGTGGCGGAAAGGAAGTCTGGCATTCTGGGGCAACCGTGCGTGCCAGCACTATCCACTGAATGACTATCCAGGACAGAGAAGATTAATGCATCGAATCAGCCTTACCGGGGACAAACCCTTCTAGTCGCCGTCTGACGAACCCGCAATTCTAATTCTCGTGAAGCTCACGATGGGGCAACTGCTCAATCCCCATGCTGAACAAGGTAAAACCGAATATATCCGCATACTGGTCTATGATCTTTGAAACCGGGGTTCCTGCTCCGTGCCCGGCTTTGGTTTCAATTCTGATCAGCGTGGGATTATTACCGGTTTGTTTCGCCTGTAGACTGGCGGCAAACTTGAAGGAATGCGCCGGTACCACGCGATCATCGTGATCACCAGTGGTCACCAGCGTCGCTGGGTAAGCCACGCCCTGCCTGATATTGTGAACTGGCGAATAAGCTCTCAAATACTCAAACATCTCTTTGCTCTGCCCGGAAGTTCCATAATCGTATGCCCAACCGGCACCAGCAGTAAAAGTGTGATACCGAAGCATATCCATGACCCCCACAGCGGGTAGCGCAACCTTCATCAGATCTGGCCTTTGCGTCATGACCGCGCCAACCAGCAATCCACCGTTGGATCCACCCCGAAGGGCAAGGTAGTCAGCAGATGTGTATTTCTTCTCAATCAGGTATTCCGCGGCAGCGATAAAATCATCGAATACATTCTGCTTCTTCAATTGCGTTCCGGCATCGTGCCAGGTCTTCCCGTATTCGCCCCCGCCCCGGATATTCGGCACTGCGTAAATACCACCGAGCTCCATCCAAACAGCATTAGTAATACTGAATGCCGGAGTCAGGCTGATATCGAAACCACCATAACCATAAAGTATCGTGGGATTCTTGCCATCAAGAATCACTCCTTTTTTGTGAGTGATGATCATGGGTATTTTCGTACCGTCGCGGGAGTTGAAGAACACCTGTTTCGACTCGTAGTCTCCTGCATCGAACTGAGCAGATGATTTTCGATAGACGACAGAGTCACCTTCCTGGACATCAAATTTGTAAAGGCTTGAAGGCGTCATGTAGTTAGTAAAGCTATAATAGAGTTCCTTTTCGTTTCGCTTTCCTTCAATTACTGTCGCCGTACCAATACCAGGTAGGGGAACTTCCCGAAGCCTGTTCCCCCCGACGTCATATTGGTAAATACGGGAGATCGCGCCGATCATATAGTGCGCAAAAAAAGATCCGCCGCCTACCGAGGCACTCAGAACATCGGCCGATTCCGGGATAAAGTCCAACCACTTATCCTGGGTGGGTTCACTGGCATCAACTGTCACGACCCGTTGGTTTGGGGCGTCGAGATTGGTCATGAGAAAAAGTTTACTGCCGCGATTGTCGAGCAGGTAGGTGTCCGAGTCCATATGATCGAGAATCGTGACCAGTTCTCTATCACGACTTGCCAAGTCCATGAGATACAAGTCATTACCTGTCGTCGACTGCGCACCCTCGATCAAAAGATAACGATCATCTTCCGTCACTGTGGCACTAACGTATCGACGTTTCTGCTGCGCAGATCCGCCGAATATCAATTCATCACTGGATTGAGGTTGCCCCAGTTTGTGGAAAAAAAGTTTATGCTGGTCAACCCTTGCAGAAAGCTCACTGCCTTCAGGTTTGTCATAACCTGAGTAATAGAATCCCTCGTCACCGTGCCATGAAAGGCCAGAGAACTTAATGTTAACCAGCGGTGCTTCTATTTGTTCTTTTGTGATGGCATCCAATACGATAATTTTCCGCCAGTCGCTGCCACCCTCAGAAATCGAATAGGCAGCAATGCTCCCTGACCTGGAAAATGACAGAGCAGACAAAGATGTCGTCCCGTCTTCTGAAAATGTATTTGGGTTCAGGAATAATTCTTCCTTTCCGGTATCATTTGTTCGGTAAACAACATACTGATCCTGCAGTCCATTGTTACGATAAAAATAGGTGAAATTACCTTCGCGGAACGGTTCGGTTTCCTTCTCGTAATCCCACAGGTTCTCCAGCCTTTCCTTCAGTTCTGCTCGATAGGGAATCTGCATGAGGTATCCGGCTGTAACTTCATTCTGCGCCTTGACCCAATCTCCTGTCTCATTGCTTAGATCGTCCTCCAGCCAACGATATGGATCAGGGACTTCGACCCCAAAATAAGTATCAACAACATCGCCCATTCTTGTTTCTGGATAAGTGATTTTTATGTCCTCCAGGGGTTCCGATTGCGAACAGCCAATAAGTAAGACGCTGATCAATGCTGTAAGATTTACCAAAGGCTTACTTGATATCATATTAACACTCCCGCGATTCACCAAGTGTTTCAATCGAGCACTTCAAAGATGTGCCCTTAACTCCCGGTATCCTATATGTTTGATACCAGCGGCCTCTATATACGCTTTGAGGTCAGGGTCACTGAACGCTTCATAATCTGCATTACGGGAAGCGAAAGTGTCCGCAATTGCCTTTAACTCTTCTCCATCCTTTGCTGGGTGAAACAGGAGATGGGTGAGCCCGGGTTTGATGTCGTCAATTAATTCACGATAAAAAGATTTTTTATCGTCAAGATCAACTAGCGTATCGATAATAATTTCGTCGAGCGTAGGCACGCTATCCAGATCAACGCCTTCAAGCGCCTCCAGATAACCGTTGGCCATCTCGTTTTCACGAAGGGCCGCCAGCCTGTCAAGGGTAATGTTTGGCAGGAATGCAGGGATACAATATTCTCTGGCGAGGTTAAGATATATTCGAAGAAATTTCGGGTGAACCACGGACCCCATGTGAGTATCAATATGCGTGACATCAATCCCCGCAGCTAGCGCCCTGTCGATTTGCTCTCTCATTTCAGCTTCAGCTGCATCTTCTTTTACATTGCGAACAGCATCTTCACGGGTGTGCCACATGTAACCTTCTGCATCTATCAAACCACTCGATGGATCCCTGGAGCTGAGCGCAGACCAGCGAAAAGTGGGATATTCACAAGTCAGGGTCAGGTGCACACCGACATCAAATTGCGGATTTTCTTTACATATTTTCGCAGCTTCCAAAAACCAGGGCGAGTTAACGATCACGGAACCACAACTAGCGGCACCGCTACGCAGACACATCAAAGACGCGGCATTCGCTGCGTGGCAGAACCCCATGTCATCGATGTGAGTAATGAGGACCCTGTCTTGCTCTGCATAGCCCATCTTTTCCAGAAATGTATTCATAGTCTTACGGTATGCTTAGCACACCGTCTCCGTTGATGCTGGCCCTGCGGCCACAAAATCCTGATTGCGTCATTTCGACGGCGAGCTGCAGGACCTTCGTGTTTGCCCATGTCCGTTTGCCATCTGCAGTAACACAGGCCGCGTGGCCGACTGCAGGCTCACCAGCCTGATACATTACGGTATGGAATTCGATCATTACCTAGTCGTCATGGTTCACAAGCCATTCCCTTTTCGGTGTAACATCTTGTTGACCTGCGCCTCCTTCTTACTCTCAGGGTTGCTTATGCCTCTCCCCGGCTTTCTTATAGATCGTTCAGTTGGGGATCTTCCCTTAAACCAGATAATGATGGCTTATCCCGTGATTCTGGCTATGGCCTTGCCGGTTGCATTTCTACAAGCCGAAAGTCACATCGCCGAAGCAGATAAGGGCGATACGGGTGAAGGCACACTGCAATGACCGCCTGCAGGTCACTCGATAGGCCGCGGCCATACCGCCTGTTTTCGCTCAGGCGCGATGAAGCTGTGTGAAGCGGCCAGATCGTTACAACGATCGAACTCCGCCACAGAAAAATTGTGTTCGCTTTGCATGAGGGCGTACTCGTGGCAAAGATCGATATCGAAGAGGCCGGGGTCGTCTGAGTTGATCGACACCTGAACCCCTGCCTCCATCAATCGCCGCACAGGATGCTCAGCGGTACTCGGAACGGAGCTCGTTAGCCAGTTGCTCGTTGGGCACACTTCCAGCATCACACCCTTCTCGATAACATAGTCCATCACCGCCGAGTCCCGGATAATATGGATGCCGTGACCGATACGCTCCGCACCCAGATGTTCGATCGCCTCGTAAACGTGTCGCGGAGCATCCGGGACGGGTTCCTCTCCTGCGTGCGTCGTGAAATGCAGGCCCGCCGCCCGCGCTTTTTCAATGATTGGTGCGAATCGCATAATTTCATCGCCGATATCCTGATCGGCCATATCGATGCCGACGAAGGTGTCGTTGTGGGCTGCGATAAAATCGCCGGTGTAGGCAGCCTGCTTCGTTGGCAAGGTTTTTTGCACAATGCCAATCAGACCGACGGCGATGTCGAGATGGCTGGCCCGCTCAATACCGGCGACAATAGCGCGGTGAATCTTGTCGAACGTCAGTTCCGGGTGACCTGCGGCAATGAAGTCGGGTGAATATCGCAGTTCGAAAATTTTGATTCCCTGGTTGTATCCATATTCACAGGCCTCATACGTCAGCCTTTCGATAATTGATTCGTTCGCCCAAACGGACTGAATATTGGAAAACTTCTGCAGTGCAACAGCAAGATTCTTCTCGGGCTCGGTCAGCAGCCACTCTGCACAAAACTCTTTGACGTTCTGTGGTGCATCAAGCCCGAGCGAAGCTCCGAGCGCCATCATGGTCTGCCGACGGAAACAGGCTTCGAGATGACAATGTAGTTCGACTTTGGGCAGTTTCTCTAACGCGGAATGTGCTTCGTGCGCTGATGGCATAATGACTTGAGTTCCTGAACTCGAATTTTGGCTAACATGGTAGGCTAACGTGACGTTGAAAAAAAGTCTCAGCCCTTTAAAGCGTTCGCTATAGCCAGGCTTGTTGTCATCCAGCACATGGGAAATGTGAGCTGCGCCACCCATCAGAATAAATGCCTTGTCCTGCGTTGGCGCCAGCTTCAACCAATCAGGATCGCGCCTTGGCAGAAAACCCTGGTCACCGAGGATAGGAATTATAACAGGGCTTTTCGAGCGAAAGTCTGAGTATCGAACCAGACCTGTTATAATTCCTGTTCTCAATGACAAGAAAAGTACAATAGATATTTTTAGTTGTCCTAGTTGTTTCCGGGGTACTGAATGTTTTATGTATGGAGGTAGAGGCATGAGTATAAATATTGAAGAAAAACTAGAAATTCATGAGTTATTGAGCCGGGCTGCGTATGCCTACGATGAGCGGGAGATTGGCATGCTCGAAGCGTGTTTCGCTGAACAAGCCAGCTTTAGTATGCGAATTGCCGGTGGCGATCTGATTGGGCCATTTGAAAGCAAAAGCGGCATCATGGACTTGATGACCGGGTCCATGGCGGAACAGACCGATGTGCGCCGCCACGTCATTTCGAACATTTTCTTCGAAGTCGCGGACGACAAGACTGTCGTCATTTCCAACCTGACTTTAATGACTACGGAGAACGACGATATTCAGCTCCTGTCCTCGGGGGTTTATCGCGACCAGGTGATAAAAGAAAACGGACAGTGGTGTATAGCCAGTCGATACCTTGAACTGGACAAGCCGTACTAGGAGTAAGTGATCCGGACGCGATCCAGACCATTCTGGCGCATCTGAAGCAACGCGCGCCACCTGATGCTGTGCGCCGGCAAGGGCCGCAAAACGATCTCTTTGCCGCTATCTGATGGTTGAAACCACTGAAGCGCATTTATCCATAGGCCAACAGAAAAGCACGTTGGCTAATCGCTCATCACCAGATCAGCCAATAACCACAAACAACAAAAAACTTGGTAGCGTTTAACCACTACCAGTCATACAGCTCCACTCTTTCATAAAACAAGCAGGCAACCGATCTAATTCGATACTCAGGCTTTCGCTCGAAAAGCCCTGTTATAATTCCTCATCTCTTACCCGGAGCGGGTGTTTGGCGAGCAGCTTGACCACCAAGCAGGGACTCAACTTATACTCAACTTTTCGGTGCAGATAGTTAATGGCTTAAAAAGTGTCCAGCTGATCGAACAGGGACAGGTATCATAGACCCAAAACTTAGCGGGCCTTGTCGATCTAACAGCGGTGAGTTTTAAGGCCACACCGCAGGAGGACACCTGGTTTAGCCTGGTTGTTGAGGACCTGGAATGCAAGAGCGTATACAGCAATCCGCTGTGGGTTAACACCGCCACTGAATAACATCTCCTTGGCGGCATCAAATTTGCCGCAAAAAAAACGTACCTGACCAATCAAATGGTCAGATACGCTTATTTTGTGTGCTCTTCAGCTCACATCAGGCAGACAATCAGAAATCCTGCGTAAACCTGAGTCCAATGGTACGTGGTCTATGCCTTACGCCATAGCTCTGGGTACCACAAGTTCCGGTTGCACATCCCGAAGTCAGGAACTGCGCAGCATCCTCATCGGTGGCGTTTTTAACAAACAGATCAATCGAATAGTTGTCACGTCGAATACCAGCCGCCAGATCAACCAGATTGCTGGAAGGAACATCACCCCTGATCTCGTTATCAGCCACGTTCAGGCTTGACCCGCGCGACCCTTCATGGGACAGCGTACCCTGCAGATATGAGTCGAATCCACCCATTACAAAGTTATAACGCGCCAATACATTGCCCTTGAACTTGGCAGTTACAGGCAGTTGAGTGCCCGATGGTGCCCAGGACGACCCATCGCTATTACATCCCACGCAATAATCGCCATTCAGTTCAGAATCAATCCATGCAAACGACGCTGATATTTCCAGAGCGTTTGTCGGTAGCCAGAGCATCTGTGCCTCAAGCCCAGTTACGTCCGCCGAGGGGCCATTGTTAACCTGAGTAATCGCGTTGGCGCCAACAAAGGAGACCTGGAAGTCCTCCCAGTCTTCTTGAAAAACAGCGCCATTGAATTGGAAAGTGCCGTCAGCCCACATGGTTTTCCAGCCAAACTCATAGTTGGTCAGGAAGTCTGAAACGTACTCGGTTGCAGCGGGAGCCCGATTGATACCGCCTGGACGGTAACCCTCAGACCAGGTTGCATAAACCATGTGATCGTTGGAAATTGACCAGGTCAGGTTTACGCGTCCGATGTGTTCGCTTTCATCGATACCCTTGTCAACATTCAGGCAAGGTGCATCTTTATAGTCCGTTTGTGTGATGCATTTATTCTCACCGTTGCTTGACCATTGCGGGGTGAAACCCTGACCAAACCCAAAGAACCCTTTAACCGTCACTTCTGGTCTAAAGAATCGTGCACCCACGGTGATTTCCAGATCATCTGTGATGTCGTAGCTTAGGGTGCCGAATATAGCCTCGTCGGTATCTTCTCGGTCATAACTATTGAGATAAACTGTGTCAGGGAACTGCTGGGCCCCCGGTTCACCGGCATTCATGAGCAATACATCGGGAAGACCGTCGGCTCTAAATGCCTGATAGAAGTCATGCTCCTGTTTAAAGGTATACAAGCCCACCATTCCCCGTAAACGGTTTTCCGCTGAGGAACTGATGCGTAACTCCGTGCTGTGTTTTGTATAGGCGTCGTCATTTGTGAAATAGTCACCCGGCATATTTCGGGTACCGGCATCAGGGAAAAACGCATTAGGTGCAACTCGAGCGCCGGTATTGTCAAAACGCAAATCGGCGTAGTACCCAGTGGTATAGATGGTGTCATACCAGTACGAGTAGTCTGAATAGTCAAAGGAACCTTCAAACTCACGATCCATATAGGAAGTGGTGAATGTGACATCAAAACTACCGACGGTGCCTTCAATCGTCACGCCAAGCTGATACCACTCGTCATCCGTAAACTCATCTTGAAAATGGGTAACCTCATTTTCGCCCGAGACAAAACTGCTTAGATCCTCACCCCATGAACCTTCACCTTCGGACTGCTGAGCAATCACGGTGCCCGTCACAGTCCAGTTGTCGTTCAAATCAATTTTAAGTGCGGCACGACCACCGACTGTCTCGTACGTGTTGTAGTTATCCTCTGCAACGTTTGCGTTGTCGTTAGTGATGTCATCAAGCGTTGTGCTAGCCCGACCGGGATAGGTTCGGGTTCCCCTGACATTATCGACATAACCCGCATCAGATCGGGAATAACCCACCAGGCGAATGGCCATAGTGTCACTGAGAGGAATATTAACAAAGCCTTCTGCCACATAGCCTGCATCATCATTATCAACAATGTTGCCTTCGATGCTGTAACCGGCAGAAAATCCAGATAAATCTGGTTTGTTGGTTATAATCCTGATCGTTCCAGCCTGTGAGCTTGCACCATAAAGCGTACCTTGTGGTCCGTTAAGCGATTCCACACGTGCGATATCATACATGTGAATATCCAGATTCCCCTGGATGGTTGTAATGGGCATTTCGTCCAGATACATGCCAACGCTAGGCTGAGAAGTACTCGACTGGCCATCACCTGCTGTAGCAATACCACGCATGTAAACCAGATTGGTTCCGGCGCCTGCAACTGATTTTTGTATCGCGACACTAGGTAATGCTTGCGTGTAATCAATAAAATCTTTGATGCCTCTTTCACGAAGTGCGTCGGTACCCAGTGAAACGATGCTGATTGGTACATCCTGCATGTTCTCAGAGCGTTTTTGGGCGGTAACGACTACCTCTTCGATGGCCCTTGCGTCATCTGCTGCTGCCAGACCAGGACTGAGTAATAACATGGCCGCTGCCAGCGGGGTTTCGATAAAACGGGTTGGTAAGTTCCTCAAACGGGATCGGTACATTAACTAACTCCTTTTTTTTACAACTTCCGCAGCTTAACGACTTGCGGCTGCTGTTGTTTACACACAAGCGCTATTGTTCATTACGCGATAATTTGGCTCCAAATTAGCACATTTAGCTATTTAATGCAGATCAAATGCCCAGCTCTGGCCAAAATGCCCTGATAATTGGTCCAACACGACCCAATGATCCAGGAGACCATCCGTCCGCCTCTAGTAATTTGGTACCTCAGGATAGAGTTCAAGGACGTCTCCCAGCCCGATTTTCAGCGGATCAAGCCACGCCTCATAATTTAGCCATTGTTCTGTTCCTTCCCGGTAGATCGGCTGGCGCACCTGTTCTGAGCTTGCTGTGCGAACAGGACGGGCATTTTCGAAGAACTTCAGGCAGCCAGGCTCGAAGGGTAAGCCACAATAGTCAAGCATTCGGCGGACTTCCGACTCGGTATCCGCAACTGTGTTCTCATAGTGCACACGGTGAATTCTGCCTGGCAGGGTTTCATCAAAATGTGCCATCAATTCCACGTAATCACGATAAAAGTGCGCCATATCGGATAATGCGTAACTAAAACTCTGGCCACGGGCATAATATTGTTTGAAGTTGGAAAAGCAGCAGCCCAATGGGTGTCGTCTGGCATCAATGATCTTTGCATTGGGTAATATCAAATGGATCAGACCAATGTACAAAAAGTTGTTGGGCATCTTGTCGATAAAAAAGGCACTGTCGGTTTTGCGATGCACACGCGTTGTTTCCAGATAATGCTCTCCCATCTGACGGAGTTCTTCACTACTCTTCGATGCAAGTACTTCGGCAAATACCGCAATTTCACCTGAACCTGCCTCCTCGCGCAGCACTTTCGCCATACTAATAATATCCGGCAATTCAGTGGTGCCTTCCACAGCAGAGTGGCTGGAGAGAATTTGTTCGAGCAGTGTGGAGCCCGACCGGGGCATGCCAACAATAAATATTGGGTCGTGTCTATCCGTACCGGAATCAGTCCTGGCCGCAAAAAAGTCTGGGGTAAACTGCTTTTTCAGGCTCTGAATTCGCTTGTGGTTGAGATCAGCATTATAGTTAATCTCTTCACTGTAAGTTTCGTTGCCTTTCTTGTAATGCTCGAAGGCTTGCGCATGATCCTTTGTATCTTCAAAGGCTTTCCCCATAGCAAAATGAAAATGCAGACGATTTTCATTATCGAGCTCAGTGTTTGAAACTTGCTGGTGCATAGCCTCGAGGTCATTCTCGGTAAATCTAAAAGTCTTCAGATTAGCCAGGCTCCAGTAGGCTTCTCCAAAAGAGGGGTTAATGTTGATACTCTGGCGATAAGCGTCAATGCAGGTCTGCTGTTGACCTGCAGTTTTCAACACGTGCCCGTAACTGAGCCAAACTTTGGCATTACCCGGGTACTCATCCAGCAGCCGCGCATAAAACTGAATGGAACGAGCATACTCACCAATCCGACTAAGCACGACGGCACATAAGTTGCGATGGCTTGGAGAATTCGGATCATCCAGCAACAAACGTTCAACCTCTACCAGCGCTTCCGCGGAGTGATTTCGTCGATGCAGCAAGACAGCATAACTATAACGAGCGGATGCAAAGCTTGGGACAAGCTGTAGACACCGCAAGAATAAATTTTCAGCATCGTTATTTTGTCCACATCTGACAGCAACTTCGCCCAGCATTCTGATTGCTGGAACATCGGTAGGCGTTTCGCTCAGGTGTGTTTTTAACAACCTTTCTGCCGTTGCCATGTCGTTTTTAACCATTGCAGCCGCCGCCCGCTGCAACCTCGGGTTCTGCGTTGAGCAGTGAATATGATGGGCGTAAGCCTCATCGCCCGCCTGCGTATCGCCAATGGCCATCAGGTGATCGGCGAGATGCCGCCAGGCCAGTGGATGTTTTGGATTCAACTTCACAGCTCTGCGTAGTGCAAGGATAGCCTGATCACCCCGTCCGAGTGCAGCCTGGGTAAGCCCCAGCTCGAAATGTGCTGCTGAGACGTTTTTCTGTACCTCTATTAAAGGTACCAGAATTTCCAGCGCCGCCTGTGGTTGCCCTAATCGCCGCCTGGCGATGGCCAGAAGTAATAAAGCGGGTCCATGATTCGGGATTGCTTCCAGGATTGCCTGTAACTGCTCAACCGCGAGAACCGGATCAGCTTCCAGCAATTGTGAGGCGTGCTTCATTGCCGCTTGAAGGGAGCCTGTTTCTTCTGTTTGTGAACTCATATTTAGATCGATAACCCGGGTGGTCGTGAAAGTAACAGATGTCTCATAAGATTGAAAATCCTCGCCATTCAGGCGGGCGGTGGTTCCTGGTTCAGCGAAACCGTCGCGCAACAAATCAAAGAAACCGACAATACAGACCGCCACTGAAACCTCTGTCGATCAAGCACTGCCAAGCACTGCCAAGCGCGTCACTGAGTTGGGCTGAGCGGCTCAAGCGTGTATTTGATATAGATATTTCTGTCTGTCCGCTGTGCACCGGCAAAGGCCGGGTCAAGGGCCGCAAAACGATCTCTTTGCCGCGATCTTATGGTTGAAATCACGGCAGCGCATTTATCCCTAGGCCAACAGAAAATTACGTTGGCTAATCGTCCATCACCAGGTCAGCCAATAACCACAAACAACAAAAAACTTGGTAGCGTTTAACCACTAATCGACATACGGCGCCACTCTTTCATAAAACAAGCAGGCAACCGATCTGATTCGATACTCAGGCTTTCGTTCGAAAAGACCTGTTATAATTCCTCATATAGACGCCCCTTTTGCAACCTGATCTCTTGTGCTCTATAAGTGGCTTATGACCATGGACTGAGCATCCTCATATTCGCGTGCTGGTTAACGCATTAAGATCTGTCCGC
>Ga0233434_1000254_pt1 | contig 66150 bp, 62 predicted proteins | sample SI_122_August201_4_FD_182738 | JGI IMG/M metagenome (GOLD analysis project Ga0233434, IMG submission 182738) | Seawater microbial communities from Saanich Inlet, British Columbia, Canada - SI_122_August2016_120_MG | ecosystem: Environmental > Aquatic > Marine > Inlet | place: Canada: British...
AAGAATTAGAGTTACAACCAGAAGTTACACCTTCCAGTTCTAGAGGTTCATTACCAAAAGAATCATCAGAAGAACTACCACAAGAATTAGAGTTACAACCAGAACCTCAAGATGATGAAGCTACTCCTGAACAAGTATCTCAAGTTAGTGACTTACAAAATCAAATTGATGAATTAGAAGACATGTTAACTTCTCAGATTTTATCATCATCTCAACCAGAACCTCAAGATGATGAAGCTACTCCTGAACAAGTATCTCAAGTTAGTGACTTACAAAATCAAATTGATGAATTAGAAGATACATTGTTTTCACAACTACATCCATCATCTGATGAAGCTACTCCTGAACAAATTTCTAAAATTAAAGAATTAGAAAAAGAAATCCAAATTCTTGAATCTACAGATATTGAACATGAAATTATTCAAACTTTACAAAAACAAAATAAAAAACTTGATGATCTTGAGACAAAACTTACTAGTTCAACTATCAAAAAAACCACTCTATCTAAAACTCTTGAAGCTTACTGCGTAAAATGTAAAACTAAAAGAAAAATTAAAAATCCTCAAGAAACTATTATGAAAAATGGTAGGGATGCTATCAAAGGATTTTGTTCAGTTTGTAATTGTAAAGTTTTTAGAATTGGAAAAATGAAAAAATGATTGTTTAGTATTTTATGTATTTACATTTGACCTGATTGCCATGCTTGATTGAATTTTTTAATGGCCTCTTGATATGCCATTATCGAATCATCTCCTGATGTTTTAAGAAATTTTTCCCATTGATCATTGAATTTTTTTACAGATTCAATGTTTGTTTCTTTGAAAATACCTTCTATCATTTTTGTTTGCTGTTTCATATATTCAGGACCAATTTCTTCCCATGTATTTTCCCAACTTGAACTCACTTTTTTCAATAATTCTGCATCTGATTCAATTGCTTTTTGGCAAGCATCATGATATGTCATCAAAGTTTCATTTGTAGCTTTTTGCCATTGTGATAAAGATTCTTTCCACCCATTTAATGCGGAATTGTATTCTTTCCAAGCTTTGTCAAATTCAGGTTTTTTTATAGTAGATTTTGTTTGTTTTTTGGGTTTAGAAGATGTTTTTTTGACAGATTTTTTTTTGACAGGTTTCTTTTTTACGGTACTTTTTTTCTTAGTAGCCATATAATATTTTAAAAATGGTAGATGTTAAATCTTTCAGCAATTCTAAAGTTTAAAAAAATTAAATCTATTTTGGTTAAAATTTTGATGCTCTAGTGAAACTTGGAAAATATCTTTCATTTTTGTTTGAGAATAATTCAAAATGGTTTTTACATAAATTCCTGGTTTCTCGGAAACTAATTTTGACTGTTTTTTCTGCTTTAAACTTACATTCTGAAATACTACACTGCAATGAAAAAAATAATCAATATTTACTAATAAAACTTTGAAATAACATAATTACCTTCTACTAGATTTTTATCGTTGCAGTATATCTAAAAAACATGAATGATGATGAAAAGGGCAAACGTTTTTTGGAATTAATTGATGAACAAAATAATCTCCAATGGAGTCTTGTTGCAAAATTATCTTCTTTGATTGCTTCAAAATGGAATTCTGAAGAATTACAAAAAGAATTAGAAACTTTAGTTGAAAAACATTCAAAAATCACTAAGGAATTAAACAGTCTTGATGATAATGACAGTATGTTATAATGCTGAATCAACCATTAGTGCAATAAATAACACTGCCAAATAAGGACTAGAAAATTTAAACAAAGTCCATGAGGCTTTTTCAACAGGTTTGGCAATTACCCATATTGATAGTCCTACCATTAATGCACCTGATGCAATTGCTGTCCACAAATAAACATCACTTACCATTTCTTCCCCACTTTCTGTAGTTATGAAGAATGGAGCTATTGAAAATAATACCATTACAACTGTAGAGCCTGCAATTGCTCTAGCTGATGTTTTTTCAGATTGTACTGCAGTTAACATTGGGACGTTTACTTTGTTGTAATCATCTTTGAAATGTAATGTTAATGCCCAAATATGCATTGGAATCCATATGAATACTAGTCCTGCCATTGCAAGACCCATTGTCCACATATCTGTCATTGTTACAGCTACCCAACCAATCATTGGAGGTGAGCCACCGCATAATCCTCCTAGAATAATATTTGTTCTAGAATTTCGTTTTAACGCATAGGAGTAGACAAGTACATTGTTTAGTAATCCAAACGCAATGAATGTTGTTGCCCAAACGCCTTGTTCGATTGTTGTAGTAAAAGAAATTCCAAATGCTAACACTAAAGAGATTCCCGCTAATATTAATCCAAAATTTCTTGCCTTTACTGCTGGAAAAATTCTTTTTGATGGAAGAGGTCTATCTTTTGTTCTCTCCATAATTGCATCAATATCTCTATCATGATAGTTTGTCAATGTATTAGCAGCTGCAGAACCTGCAGCAACTGAAAATAACATTAACAACCAAGTTGGTAATGAAATTTCAATATTGTAAATATGAGATGCTGTTAATGCTGCCCCAAATGCAGTAAAAACAAGTAAATACCAAATTTTTGGTTTTGTTAATTCATAATATACTGCAACTCTTGATTCTGATTTCTGCTTTTGCAATTTTAGTCACTACCTTTTGATGGCATATATGGCATTGCTTTTGTTCTTGATTTCATTTCAATAAATGATTCTGATGATTGAATTCCTTCGATTCTACCAATTCTTTCAGATACCATTTTATGCATTTGATCTAATGATTTTGAATACATTGTTACCAATATGTCAAATCTACCTGTAACTTCTGCTACTTCACGAACACCATCTATTTTGAATAATTCTTCAATAATGTGATCTCTTTGTTTTGTATTCATATTAATTCCAGTAAGGGCTTTAACATCATAACCTAATTCTGAGTCATTTACAACAATTGTAAATCTCTCAATTAATTTTCTTTTGACTAGTCTTTTAATTCTGGAATACACCACTGATGAATTTACATTAATTTTCTTTGATAATCGTGGTACTGAAATAGATGCATCATTTGATAATTCTGATAAAATTTGTAAATCTAATTCGTCTACTTTTGCCGTCTAAAACACCTGAGTCGTTCTAGATTTTTCGATCTTATAAAGTTATTATTGAAAAAATTGCAAAAAATTATCTAAATTTTACCTTTTTTGTATAACATTTCTGCTAACAATACTGCACCTTTTGCTGAACCCATTTTTTTGTTATGAGAAAATAACATGTATTTTAGTCCGTGATCAAATAATTCTTCTTTTTCAACTCTACCTATGGTTGTAGTCATTCCATCACCAACGGTTCTTTCCATTCTTGGTTGAGGTCTAGTTGGATCTTCATGAAACGCATAATATTTTTCAGGAGCAGATGGTAACCCTGCAACGGAAATTTCTTGATTAGATTCATTGTAGGTTTCTTTTGCTTTTTGTGGATCAATTTCTTTTGATGTTTCAACAAAAACAGATTCTGTATGTCCGTCTATTACTGGTACTCTAGTACAGGTACAACTAATTCTAATATCTGCATCTTCAATTTTTCCATCCTTTAGCTTCCCTAAAATTTTTCTTGTTTCAAGTCTTACTTTTTCTTCTTCTTTTGGAATGTATGGAATAATGTTATCTGTAATACCCATTGCAGAAACTCCTGACTTTCCACCTCCTGAAATTGCTTGCATTGAAGTCATCATGACTTTTTTGGCACCATATTTTTCTAGTAATGGTTTTAGAGTAATAGCTAAACCTGTTGTTGTACAATTTGGTAATGGTGCTACCCATCCTTTCCAGTTTCTATTTTTCTTTTGAATTTCTAGTAGTTCAGTTTGTTCATCATTAATTCCTGGAATTAGAATTGGTACATCTTCTTCATATCTGTAAGCAGAACTTGTAGAAATTACTGGCAAATCTGCTGCCATTTTAGTTTCAATATCTCTAGCAGCAACTGATTCAACTGCTGAAAAAACCAAGTCTAATTGAGATACATCCAAGTCATCAATTTTTTTAACAGTCATGGATTTGATGTATTCTGGAATCTCACCGCCTACATCCCAAGCAATAATACCACTTGCATCTTTGATGGCATCCAAATAATTTTTGTCTGCTGAACGTTCAGAAGCTGCTATTTGAGTTACCTCAAACCATGGGTGATTTTCTAAGGATTGAACAAATTCTTGTCCAACTGCCCCTGTAACACCGATAATTGCAACCCTTTTCTTGTCCATAATTACAAATTGATCGCCTTCAATTAATAATCGTTTTCTGGATTACCACAACATACTAAATCACCCAATTCTATTTGGAACTGTGAAAATAAAGACAAAAAATGCAATTTCAATGCATAATCCTGTATCTCATGGAGGCCATTTCTCAATAAATAACAAAGATCCTGATATCATAGATTTTAGTTCAAATGTTAGTCCTGCTGGAACTCCAAATTCTGTAAATTTAGCTTTAAAAAATAAACTTGATCAAGTGACTTTATACCCTGATTTACATTCTGATGATTTAAAATCTGACCTCAAAAAATATACTGGAATTTCAAAATCAAACATAATTGTTGGAAATGGAGCAATTGAAATAATTTACAATTTTTGTTCTTCATTTTTATCAAAAAAACAAATTTTGATTCCTGTTCCTACATTTGGAGAATATGAAGCAGCAGCAAGATTATCTGATTGTAAAATTAAATTTTTCAAAACAATGGATTTGTCTAAAAATTTAGATTCTTTTATCTTACAAATACCAAAAAATGGTTGTATTTTTGTTTGTAATCCAAATAATCCAACTGGTACAATAATGTCAAAAAAACAATTAACAAAAATCATAATTTCAGCTAAAAAAAAATCTTGCCTTGTATTTGTTGATGAATGTTTTATTGAATTAGTTCCACAATCAAATGAATCAATATCTTATTTAATAAAAAAACACGACAATCTTTTTGTTTTAAGATCACTTACAAAATCATTTGGATTGGCAGGAATTAGAGTAGGTTATGGGTTAGGTTCTAAACAAGTTGTAGATATTTTACAGAAAATAAAAATTCCCTGGAGCGTTAATGGTTTAGCTCAAGAAGCAGGATCAATTGCAATTAAAAATAAATCCCATTTATCCAAATCAAAATCAATTATAAAAAAAGAATCTAATTTCCTTAAAAATAAAATTTCTAAAATTTCTGGATTTGAATACTATGATTCTGTTACTAATTTTATTTTAATTAAAACAAAAAAAGATTCTACAAAAATTCAAAAAGAATTAATCAAACATAAAATTTTGATTAGAGATTGCAAAAATTTTCGTGGTCTAGATAATCATTTTATTAGAATTGCTGTAAAATCTCATAAAGATAATCTAAAACTCATTAAAGCATTGGAGGCATTATGATGAATTCTTTAATGGTTCAAGGAACCTCTTCTGGTGCTGGTAAAACAACTTTGGTTGCAGCATTATGTAGAATTTTTTCTGATAAGGGTTACAGTGTAGCCCCATTCAAATCACAAAACATGTCTAATTTTGGTTATATTACGCCTGAATTTGAGATTTCTCGTGCACAGGCAATCCAAGCAATAGCTGCTAGATGTCCAATTGTGCCTGATCTAAACCCTATCTTGCTTAAACCATTGGGAAATTACTATAGTACTGTCTATCTTAATGGCAAACGTTTCAAAAAAATGCACGCTAAAGATTACTATACAAAATTTGTAAAAACAAAAGGAATCAAAACTGTAACAGATTCTTTATTTCGATTAAAGAAAAAATATGATTTAGTAATTTTAGAAGGTGCAGGTTCTCCAGCTGAAATTAATTTACAAAAATATGATATTGCAAATATGCAAATTGCTCAAAAAGCAAATGCATCTGTTTTGTTAATTTCAGATATAGACAAAGGTGGTTCTTTTGCAAGTTTAGCTGGTACTATGTCTTTAATTGAAAAAAAATACCAAAAACTTGTCAAGGGATTTTTATTAAATAAATTTCGTGGTGATATTGATGTGTTAAAACCTGGATTTAAAAAAATAAAACAATTGACAGGTATTCCTGTTTTGGGAACTATACCTATGATTCAAATGAATATTCCTGAAGAGGACTCATTGAATGCAAAACCTAAAGAAATCAAATGGACCAAAAACAATATTTCAAAAATTGACAAGGAATTAGATAAACTTGCAAAAACAGTAAAAAATAATGTCGATTTAAAAATAATAGAGAGAATGATCAAATGATTTTAGAATCTTTTACAATTATTGGCTTTGCATTAGGTTTAGATTTTTTATTAGGTGATCCTAAAAATAAATATCATCCAACTTCATGGATTGGAATATTCATTGCAAAATTGATACCATTAATTAAAAATCAAAATACTTCTATTGAAAAACTCGGAGGAATTTTTGTAGTAATAATTATTGCGGGTGTAGTTGTAACTTTACTTTTACTTTTAGATTTTGGAATATCTTTTTTGACAACGGATTGGATGATTTTAATAGTTTCAATTGTTGTTGGTATACTTTTATTCAAATCTACTATTGCCATAAGGGGCATGGAACAACATGCTTTGGCAGTGATGAATTCTTTAGAAAAAAATGATCTAGCCTCTGCACGAGTACATCTTTCTATGATTGTCAAGCGCAAAACCAAGGATTTGGACAAAAATCATGTAATTTCAGGTGTGCTTGAGAGTATTAGCGAAAATACGGTTGATGGAATAACTGGACCTATGTTTTATTTTGCAATTTTTGGTTTACCTGGGGCATTTGTGTATCGGGTAGTAAATACTGCAGATTCAATGATTGGTTACAAAACTAATATTTTCAAAAATGTTGGATGGTTTGCAGCTACTTGTGATACAATTCTAAATTATATTCCTTCAAGACTTACTGGATTACTAATGATAATCTCTGCTGCAATTTTACAAAACAATTGGAAAGGATCATACAAGATAATGTTCCGTGATGGTAAAAAAACTGAAAGTCCAAACGCTGGATATCCAATGGCAGCTCTTGCAGGGGCTCTTGAAACAAAATTTGAAAAATTAAATCATTATAGTTTAGGTAATGTTGATACAACACTTACAAAAAAACATGTTTTGTCTGCAATAACTATGATGAAATTAACGTCTATACTATTTTTTGTATTAGTTACAATTCCAATAATTATTAGTTTATCATTAATTGGATGGTGGATTTATGTTTAAAGAAATAGGTTCTGTCTTTTCATTTTTGACAATTTTTCCTTCATCTAATTCAACTTTAGAAAATATTGCAAAGTACATGTACATTTTTCCTCTAGTTGGAATTACAATTGGACTTTTAATTGGTATATTTGGATTTGGATTATCTTTCTTTTTAGATCCGTTATTGGTTAGTTTGTTAGTAGTTGCATCTATTGTTATTGTTACTGGAATTCATCATGCAGATGGTTTGGCTGATTTTGCTGATGGTTTAATGGTGAAGGGAAGTAAAGATAAAAAAATTAATGCAATGAAAGATCTTTCTACTGGTTCTGCAGGGATTGTGGGAATTGTTTTGTATCTAATTGGATTAGTAGTTACAATTTCTTTAACAAGTGGATTTGATTTGTTCAAGGCAATTTTGATTAGCGAAATTTTGGCAAAATTTTCAATGGTATTAATGGCAAGTTTAGGGAATTCTGCTTCATTAGGCTCAAATTCACCTTTTGTAAAAATAATGAAAGACAAAAAGAAACTTTTTGCAGCATTTCTTCTAATGATAATTCCTGTATTGTTGATAGGCGAAACTACTGGATTAGTGATGCTAGGAGTAGCTGTTACTATGACTCTATTTCTTTTAGCTCTTTCAACTAGAAGTTTTGGAGGAATTACTGGTGATGTTCTTGGTGCTACAAATGAGCTTACAAGATTAGCTTCATTGATGGTGTTTGTATCTTTATGATTGGTCTAGTAATGGCTGGTGGTAAAGGCACTCGTATGAATTTAGACGATGAGAAACTATTACTCAAACACAAAAAACCTGTAATTCTCCAAGTGATTGATTCACTAAACAATTCAAATTGTTTTTCAAAAGTTATAGTACTTACCAGTCCTAATTCCCCTAAAACGAAAAAACTGTTACAAGAAAATGACATTGAAATTTTTGATACTGTGGGGAAAAATTACGTGGAGGATTTGAATTCGATATTAAAAATCATTAATGATGATGTACTAGTAACATCTGGAGATTTACCTTTACTTGATAAAGAAATAATTCAAACAATTGTAAATTATTATCTTCCTCAAAATACATGGACTAGTATTCTTGTTACTGAAAATTTCTTAAATTCAATTGGATTAAAATCTGAATATGATGTTAATTTTGCAAATCAAAAATGTCATTATACTGGAATTTCTTTAGTAAATTCTAAAAAAATCTCTTCAATAGAGAACTTGAATGAAAATTATATTATAATTGATGATAAGAAAATCGCTTTTAATCTAAATACCAAAGAAGATTATGACTTACTCAGCACTACCTGAGATTTTACCGTTAATCTTTGCTTTAGAACCAGTAGCTTCTGCAAGTGTATTACCACATGAATTACATGCAATTTGTGTTGATGCATGAGAATAAACTACTTGTAATTCACCACATTCATCACAGTTAACTTTTTGAAACTTGCTTGATGGTTTTGGAATTTCGATATGATCTTTTTTCATGCTGCTACCAACTCAAATTTCTTAATTCTAACGCCTTTTTTATTGTATTTCTTTTTACATACAGTACATGTCATAATAGGAGTAACTTTCTTTGTAACTTTAGCTGGTTTTGCTAATTTTGGGAATTTTTGTCCACCATACCCGTGTTTACGCTCAGCATGTCGACGTTCTCCTCTTGCAGATCCACGTCTTTTTCCAGCCTTGTAAATGGAGACCTTTTGTTCAGTATGTGTTTTACATTTTGCACAATACTTTCTGATCACCTTTGGAATGTTCATATCAACAAAACCTCTTCATCCGTAATTTAAGCATTGAATCTATAATAGGCGCAGAACCCAATTAGAATACGTGACTTCGAGCCTAGCCAATTCGATCTCCTCATTAAATTCCGTAGCAATGGGTGATAAAAAAGCCGATCTTGTTTTAAAAAATTGTAACTTGCTATCTGTCTATACCAGAGAAATTATTCCAAAAATTCAGATTTCAATTATTGGTGAACGGATTGCATATGTTGGTCCAGACGCTTCACACACACTTGGTTCAAAAACAAAAGTTGTAGATGTAAAAAATCAATATGTCAGTCCAGGATTTGCAGATCCTCATTTACATATTGATCAATTTGTGTTACCATCTGAATTTGCAAAAAAAGCACTTCTTTGTGGTGTAACGTCCCTTTTTTCAGATCCAATAGATGTTGTTAGTGCTACCGGTTACAAAGGATTTCAAGAATTTCTTAGATTAGGAGAAAATTTACCTATTAGAATTTTTCAAGTTGTTCCTGGAGGTCTTCCAGTTGATGCAAAATTTAGTAACAGTAAATCTCTTACTTTATCTCAAGAAAAATCTGCAATTAAACACCCACATGTACTTGGAATGGGTGAAGTTTTTTCTTGGACAAAGGTAACTCTTAGAGATCCAAAAACAATGAAATCACTTTCAGCAATGCTTGAATGTGATTGTATCATTAATGGACATACTGCAGGTGCAAGTGAAAAAAAACTTAATGCATATGTTTCATCAGGTGTTCTTTCATGTCATGAACCAATTAATTTTGATCAGGTGCTAGAACGGTTACGTCTTGGCATGTGGATAATGATTAGAGAAGGATCCATAAGACGTGATTTAAAAGAAATTATTCCACGTGTTTTGTCTCATGGAACATATCTAAATCGATTAATGTTTTGTTCTGATGGTCTTGATCCGTTAGATCTTTCAAAATTTGGACATATTGATCATTGTGTTAGGGAATCCATCAAACATGGTCTAAAACCAATAGATGCAATTACTATGGCATCAAAAAATAATTTTGATTATTATAACATGGGAAAAGATCTAGGTGGTATTGCACCTGGTAAGTTAGCTGATATTTTGATTTTCAAGGATTTCAAATCATTAAAACCAAACAAAGTCTTTGTAGGAGGAAAATTAGTTATTTCAAATGGAAATTTTGTTATTCCTATAAAGAAAAAAATAATTCCAGCATGGATTAAAAAAACTGTCAAACTTCAAAATTTCTCAAAAAATGATTTTCTAATTAAATCAAAAAAGAAAGATGTTATTGCTAATACAATTAACATGCAGACTGAAATTATTACCAAACTTGGTTCATCTCAACTTTCTTCAAAAGATGGTCATGTTTCAGCATCATTTGATTCAGATATTTGGAAGGTTGCAGCTTTTGATAGAATTCATGGAACAAAGAATCACTCAATTGGGTTTCTTGAAAATTTTGGAGCTGACATAGGGGCTTTTGCATCAACGTGGAGTTTTCATGAAAATGATTTGATAGTAATTGGTTCTAATGATTCTGATATGGCAATAGCTTCAAACCATCTAATTAAAAATCAAGGTGGACTAGTAGTCGTTAAATCTGGAAAAATTCTTGCATCTTTACCGTTACAATTTGCAGGTATTGTTTCAACTGATTCTTTTGAAAAAGTATCTTCAAACTTTGAAAAAATCAACAATTCCATTGTTGATGCTGGTTGTAAATTCCTTAGACCTCATCTAATTCCATTATTCTTACCTTTTCTGGCTTTACCCTCTGTTAGAATTTTATCTAGTGGAATCGTTGATGTGAAAAAACGTAGCTACATTGAACCGATCTACTAAGTAATGTTAAAAAGGGGGAATCAGGGGATTGAATTTGAATCTTAATGGCATCAATTCAACAAGGACCAAACGGACCTGTATTAGTTCTAAAAGAGAGTGCATTACAGCAAAAAGGTAAAGATGCACAACAAAACAATATTGCTGCAGCAAAATTAGTTGCTGATTTAGTAAAAAGCAGTCTTGGACCAAGAGGTCTTGATAAAATGTTAGTTGATTCCTTAGGTGATGTTACTATTACAAATGATGGTGCAACAATTCTAAAAGAAATTGATGTTCAACATCCAGCAGCCAAAATGATAGTTGAAATTTCTAAAACTGTAGATAATGAAGTTGGAGATGGTACTACTTCTTCAGTTGTATTTGGAGGCACATTATTAGCAAGAGCAGAAGATCTTCTCAAAAAAGATGTTCATTCATCAACAATCGTTGAAGGTTTTCAAGCTGCCGCTGAAAAAACTCTTGAAATTTATTCAGAATTATCAAAGAAAATTAAACCTGATGATAGAGAATCTCTTCTTAAAATTGCAATAACTAGTATGCAATCAAAATTAATCTCTGAAGACAGTGATTCTTTATCAAAAATTGTTGTTGATTCAATTTTGAGTATTGTTACAAAGAAAGGTGAAGAATACTCAGTAGATCTTGAAAATATTAAAGTTGAAAAGAAAACCGGTGGTTCAATTACTGATACACAAATTGTTAAAGGAATTGTTTTAGATAAAGAAATTGTTCATAGTGGAATGCCAACTAAAGTTGAAAAAGCAAAAATTGCTTTAGTAAATTCTGCATTAGAAATTGAAAAAACTGAAATGAGTTCTGAAATTAGAATTACTGATCCAACTCAAATGCAGATGTTCTTAGAAGAAGAAAATAGAATGCTAAAAACTATGGTTGACAAATTACATGATATTGGTTCTAATGTTTTAATTTGTCAAAAAGGAATTGACGATATTGCACAACATTATCTATCTAAACACGGAATCATGGCAGTTCGTCGTGTAAAAGAAAGCGATATGATCAAACTTGCAAAAGCAACTGGTGGTCGTGTAATTAGTAATTTAGATGATTTATCTGAAAACGATCTTGGTCATGCTGATTTAGCTCAACAAAAGAAAGTTGAATCTGACAAATGGGTATTCATTGAAGGTTGCAAACATCCTCAATCAGTAACAATGTTGATTCGTGGAGGCTCACAAAGGGTAATTGATGAAGTTGACCGTTCAATTCATGATTCACTAATGGTAGTAAAAGATGTAATTGAAAAACCAGAAATTGTAGCAGGTGGCGGTGCACCAGAATCATTTGCAGCCTCACAACTCAAAGATTGGGCTGATAATTTTGATGGAAGAGAACAACTTGCAATTAAAAAATATGCTGAAGCACTTGAAATTATTCCACTAACAATTGCAGAAAATGCTGGAATGGATCCAATTGATACTATGGCAACACTAAGAGCAAAACAAAATCAAGGCCAAAAATGGACTGGTATTGATGCTAAAAATACAAAGATTGCTGATATGATGGCAATTAATGTTGTAGAACCAATTGCAGTTAAAGAACAGATTATCAAATCTGCAACAGAAGCTGCATGTATGATTCTAAGAATTGATGATGTGATTGCAGTTTCAGGTGGACCTGGCGGCGGCGGAATGCCTCCAATGGGCTAAATCAAAACTTAAGCATTCATTTTCTCATAAATTATTGTTGTATAAACTCGGTGTAGATTTAGGTGGAACAAAAACAGAAGCTATTCTATTAGATGATCATTTTGATGTCTTAGAAAGAAAAAGAATCAAAACACCTCATGATAATTATGATGAAATAATAAATTCCATTTCATCTCTAGTTCTAGAAATCACCCAAAATGTTTCTGATTTTTCTTTAGGGGTGTGTACTCCTGGAGCAATTTCAAAACAAACTGGTTTGATAAAAAATAGTAATACGCAATGTTTGATTGGAAAACCATTCAAAGAAGATTTAGAAAAAAAATTAGAGAAAAAAATTCTCATAGAAAATGATGCAAATTGTTTTGCTATGGCTGAAAGTAAATTAGGTTCTGCAAAAGACTTTGATCTTGTTTTCGGTGTTATTTTAGGCACGGGGGTAGGTGGTGGAATTATAATTAATGAAAAACTTCATTCTGGAAGAACAAATATTGCAGGCGAATGGGGTCATCATACTTTACATCGTAATGGAAATCCTTGTTATTGTGGAAAGACTGGATGTGTGGAGACTTACATTAGTGGTCCTGCATTAGAAAAAAGATGGTTAGAACTGACTGGAAAATCTCAAAATCTCTCAGAAATAATTTCTAATCTTGATGGTGAATTTGGAGTAAAATGGAAAAATGAATTTATTGAAAATTTTGGATATGGTATAGCAAATGTAATTGATATTTTAGATCCAGATGTAATTGTTTTAGGTGGAGGTTTATCAAATATTGATTTTTTGTATTCAGAAGGCAAAAATTCTGTCTATGAAAAAGTTTTTTCAGATTTAGTTCAAACACCAATTCTTAAAAACAAATTAGGTGATTCTGCAGGAGTGTTTGGCGCAGCTCTTTTGAATTAATTTTTAAGAATTTTTGTTTTTAATTTTCAAAATTTTCTCAACAATTTCATTAACATCAATTCCTAATTCTGTACTGATTAAAATTAATCCTGCACCATCAATAGATACTGTAATTCGATAAATTTTTTCATATTTTGCTAGTGCAAAAATTGGATTTCCAATTTTACTTGTTGTTTTTTTACGAGTAGACCATCTGTAAACTGCTTGAGATAATGACATTTCCGTTTCTTCTTTTGTTAGATAACTTTTCAACCCTGGTCTCATTTTGTCTGTCAGTTCTCCAAAATCATATACAGCTACGTATCTAATTTTTTGATCACATTCTAAAATTTCATCACAAATTTTTTCATAATCCATACTCATCACTACTGAGGCTCAATTGTAGCAGGCGGTTTACTTGATATTGTATATGTTACCCATGTTACATCTTCAATTTCATTTGTTATTCTATTACTCATTTTTTCTAAAAGACCATGAGGTAATCTGGTCCAATCAGCAGTCATTGCATCAATTGAATCAACTACCCTTATCATTACAATATTACCATATCTTCTTTCATCTCCAACTACCCCCACTGCTTTATCATCTCCAACTGCTGCATATGCTTGCCATACTTTAGAATACAAACCTGCTTCAATCAATTCTTCTTCAACAATTTTACTTGCAACTTTACAAATATTCAATTTAGTTTGAGTTACTTTTCCAATAATTCTAACTGCTAATCCTGGACCCGGAAATGGATGTCTCATGAAAAGATTTTCTGGAACTTGCAGAATTTTTGCAATTTGTCTTACTTCATCTTTGTATAGTTCTCTTAATGGTTCTAAAATCTCCAAGTTTAACCAATCAGGTAATCCTCCAACATTATGATGTGATTTTATTACAGCTGCTGGACCTTTTGATACTCCACTTTCAATCACATCTGGATATAATGTACCTTGAGCTAACCATTTGAAAGGACCATTCTTTTCTGCAAATTCAGTAAAAACACGAACAAATTCTTCACCTATGATCATTCTCTTTTTTTCAGGATCATCTACATCTTCAAGTTTATTGAGAAATTCATTTGTTGCATCAACTGATGTAAAATTTACTTTAAAATTATCTTTAAACATCTCTTCTACTTCAGTTTCTTCGTTTAATCTTAAGAGCCCATTATTTACAAAAACACACTTTAGTCTATCTCCTATTGCTTTGTGAATTAACAATGCCACTACAGTAGAATCTATGCCTCCACTAACACCACAAAGTACATTTCCATCAATTTTTGATATTTTTTCAACTGCAGAATCGATGAATCCATCCATAGTCCATTCTTGTTTTGCTTGGCATACTTTGAGCACGAAATTTTTAAGAATTTCAGTTCCTTGCTCTGTATGAACTACTTCTGGATGAAACTGAATACCATAAACTGATTTTTCATCTGATGCTATAGCTGCTGCTTTTGCACCTTCTGTATGACCTATTACTTGAAATCCTGGTGGAATTTCTTCAGCTTCATCACCATGACTCATCCATGCTCTAACTGATTCCCCTACGCCGTTTAGAAGATCTTTATCGTTATCAATAGTTAGTAATGATGAACCATACTCTTTGTTTGCTCTTTTTACTTTACCGCCGTATTTGTTTACAATCAACTGATGACCATAACAAATTCCAAGTAATGGTAAATTCATGTCAAAAATTTTATTTTCTGGAACAGGAGCATCTGAATTATACACACTTGATGGACCTCCTGAAAAAATTATTCCTTTTGGATTAAGTTTTTGTAATTCTTCATAGCTAATATCAAAAGGAACAAGTTCTGCATAAACAGAAAATTCTCTAATTCGTCTACAAATCAAATGACTGTATTGTGACCCAAAATCTAAAACAACAATTTTGTCCATACAATCACTTGTTGATATTCTCAAGCATTCGTGTCAATGACCATCCTGCAGTATTGATTAATTCATTTACTCTTTCTTTTTGTCGGTAATTTTTAATTATAATTTCTCTAATATCTGAACCATTTTTGTTAATAATATAATCAATTACTGATTCTTTCTGAATTTTTCCATTTTCAGCTTCTACTGTATCTTTCTTTTTCATCTCACCAATTATTCTATCTAAGAAAAATGATTTGAACGGTGGAGTTTCAACACTAATTTCTATATCGTTATCTAAAATTATGGAAACTTGTTCTGGCGTAATGTATGCATTGGCAATAATTTTCCCATCATTTCCACGTTTAATTGGAATTGAGTTTTCTATTGGTTTTTCAATAATTTTAGGCTCATTTTGTACAACAGTTTTTGTTTTCAATTGTGAAGCTTTTGTAAAACTAGAACCAATCAAAAATGAATCCAAAACAGCAATATTTTTCTCTAATTTTTCAATTGATTCTTGGTGAGTGTCAATTTGCTCGATCAAATTTTCTTTCAAAGCAACAATTTCTTTAACTTGCTCTTCTGAAAACTTCATAATTTGATTAATGTATGATGGGTATTAAATGCATTCTAGGTAATTATAATATCTACATTTTTGTATGATATTTTTTTGAATCCTTTAATTGGCTTTGATGTTGTGAATAATTCTGATTTTGTTATGGTTGCTAACCATTCTAAAAGTGATTGACCCCTGTTTAGCTTTTGTAATTTAATTTCTCGTTGTGATTTTTTTGTATCAGAATATTTTCCAATTTTGTTCCCAAAATCCATTCCAAACAAAATTATTTTTTTTGCACAAAAATGATTTGCTAAAAATACTCCTCTATCACCATCTGTGAATCCTCCAAAGTTTTGCATTTTTTCAAAAGGTTCTGTTTGTGTTGTTCCAATTACATTTTTGAATTCTTTTACAAATTCAATTTTTTCAATATTGTCACCATGTGCATGAACTACAAAAATTGATTTTTTTGCAATTTTTTTTAATGTATTTTCATCACCATCTAAATCTGTAATTACAATATCTGGAATAATTCCATTTTCAACTAGAACTTTAACTGAACTATCTGCTGCAATTTTAATTGATTTTTTTAGTTTTTTTAATTTTGGAATTGCAGTTGAAAGTGATGGTCCTGAACCAATCACAAAAACTGTCTTGTCTTTGATGATTTTAGAAATTTTTTCATTTATGTCTGATTTTACCACAATTGAATTCAATTTTATGGCTGATTCTTTGTCTTTTTTTTCACTGTATTTGAATTCCTTTAAAATATCAGAATATCTCTTTTTCCAACCTGAAATCATCATATCACTCAAATTGTATTAGTTTTTGATAAACCATGTGACTAAAATTGCAAATGTGGGTGTTGGTGGAAAAAACCCTGTTCGTATAATGGGGATTTTAAACACTAGTCCTGAATCTTTTTACAAAAAATCTATCCATACCATCAAAAATGATGTTAAAAATTCTGTAAAACAAATGGAAAATGATGGTGCAGATTTTATTGATATTGGAGGGATGTCTACTGCACCTTATCTTACAACTGTTGTTTCTGAAAAAATTGAAACAAAACGACTCCTTGATGCAATAAAAATAGTTCAAAATTCTTCAAATCTTCCAATATCTATTGATACATGCAGAGCAAATGTTGCAAGAATTGTATTGGAACAAGGAATTGATATTATTAATGATATTTCTGGATTAAAATTTGATAAAAAAATGAAAGATGTAATTTCTGAATTTATTCCTTCATTGATTTTATGTGCATATGATTCAAAAACTGTTTTAGGAAATGATGTTACTTTAACTAAAAAACTCCTTGGAGATAGCTTAAAAATTGCAGAAAAATCACAAATTCCTTCTGAAAAAATTGTACTTGATCCTGCAATTGGATTTTTTAGAAAAACAGGCAAAGGTCCACTTTTCACTAAAATCAAAACTGATTGGCTCAAAAGAGATCTTTCAATAATAAAAAACCTAAAATCAATAAAACAAAAATTTCCTTTACTCGTATCTGTATCTAACAAATCGTTTGTAGGTGAAATTATATCAAAAGACAATCCATCTGATCGAATATTTGGATCGGTTGCAGCTGAAGCAATTTCTGTTTTAAATGGTGCTGATATTATTCGTACTCATAATGTTGATGCAACTAAAGATGCAATTACAATTGCCTCAAAACTCATAAAATAACTAAAGGCTTATAATCAATCTTTAACTTTCATACGAAGGTTTCATTGGAATTCAAAGAAGGATTAACTTTTGACGATGTTCTTCTTGTACCCAAATATTCTGATATTACTAGTAGAAGCCAAACCGATCTAAGTACAAAATTATCTAGAAATATTTCGATAAATATTCCATTTGTGAGTGCAAATATGGATACTGTAACTGAATCTACAATGGCTGTAGCCATGGCAAGAGCAGGCGGTATTGGAATTGTTCATAGATTTTTGACTATTCAAGAACAAGCAAATGAAGTTCTAAAAGTAAAGCGTTCAGGAAGTGTGATGATAGAAAACCCATATTCTATTTCATCTGACAAATCCATTAAAGATGCAGCAGAATATGCTGAGGATAAAGAAATTTCTGGTCTACTAGTTGTTGATTCTAATTCTAAACTTGTAGGAATAGTTACTGAAAGAGATTTACTTTTTGCAAAATCTACTGGTACTATTAATGATATAATGACTAAAGATGTTGTTACTGCAAAACCTGGAGTCACATTAGATGAAGCAAAAGAAATTCTACATAATCACAGAGTTGAAAAATTACCTATTGTTGATGATTCAGGAGTCATCAAGGGATTAATCACAAGTAAAGATATTACAAATAATACTGATTTTCCAAATGCATCAAAAGACAAGAAAGGAAGACCTCTAGTTGGAGCTGCAGTTGGTGTGAAAGGTGACTTTTTAGAAAGAACTGAATCTCTTTTGGAAGCAGGAGCTGATGCACTAGTTGTTGATATTGCACATGGACATAGTGAAAATGCATTAAGTACAGTTAGAAATATCAAGAAAGCATTTCCTGACTGTGAATTAATTGCAGGAAATATTGCAACTGCTCAAGGTGCAGAAGATTTGATTAAAGCAGGTGTTGATGCAGTAAAGGTAGGTGTAGGTTCTGGTTCAATTTGTATTACTCGAGTAATTACTGGCTCTGGTGTTCCTCAATTAACTGCAGTAATGGATTGTGCAAAAATTGGAAGAGATAATGGTGTACCAATAATTTCTGATGGTGGCACTAGAACTTCTGGTGATGCAACAAAGGCACTGGCATCTGGTGCTTCATCTGTTATGGTGGGAAGTATGCTTGGTGGAACTGATGAATCCCCTGGTACAGTTTTGACTAAAAATGGAAAGCGTTTCAAAGTTTATCGTGGAATGGCATCACTTGCAGCATCCCTTGGTAGAAAAACAAAAGAAACAGGAATTACTTCTTTTGATGATGATCTTAATGATTATGTTGCAGAAGGTGTTGAGGCTATGGTTCCTTACAAAGGAACAGTAGTTGATATTTTAAAACAACTTTCAGGTGGTGTACGCTCGGGATTGAGTTATTGTGGTGCACATACTATCCCCCAAATGCAAGAAAATGCAGAATTTATCAAAATGTCAAGAGCAGGTTTTGCAGAAAGTCAGCCTCATGATGTCTCATTGATGTAGTTAATTTTTTAAACACCATCTAGAATCATTGAATTATGTTATCGAAAAGAACTATCATTGGATTAATTATTGGTAGTGCAATTATCGGTATTGGAATTTATTCATTAATTTCAGACATTGGGTTACAAGAAGTAAATGTTGATGAAACTTTTGGAGTAGGTGAATCTACATCTTATCAAATTAGAGCAAATAATGGTGCTAAGCAAATGATGACTGTTACTGGAGAAAAATTTGATCTTAAATTATCTAGTCCTAGTAATGGATTACAAATTCCAAATACCCCTCATGTAAATGAGGTTAATTTAAACTGGGTTCATTTGGAAGATGGTGTTACTATGATAAATATTCAAAATACTGGTTCATCTGATTTACAGATAACTGCAACATTAAATGTAACAGTTGATCCTATTTTGTTTACATATCATTTGGTAGTAATTACTTCTGGTGTTGTTATCATTGGATTTAGTATGGGTTTTACTCTAAGAAAACCTAAAGGCTTTTAGCTTAATTTTGCTGAAGGATACGAACCTAAAATTTTCAAAAACATTGATTCTTCTTTAATTTTTTCTAACATCTTTGAAATTTTAGGGTTTTTTGAATTTCCTTCAAAATCTACATAGAAATTATATTCCCATGTGTTTGTTTTTGTTGGTCTAGATTCTATTTTTGTAAGATTCACATTATTTTTATGAAAATTTTCTATTATTCTAAATAATGAACCTGGTTCATGTTTTATCGAAAAAATTATTGATGTTTTGTCATTTTCTGATTCAGTGGATTCTTTTTTAGATAATACTAAAAATCTAGTATAGTTGTTGAGATTATTTGCAATGTTTTCTGTAATGATTGGCATTTCATAAATTGTTGATGATGTTTTACTTGCAATACATGCACAATTTTTTGTTTCAAGTTCTTTGACAATTTTTACACTACCTGCAGTATCATATGCAGGAATTGTTTTCATGTTGTGTTCTTCGATAAATTTTCTACATTGGCCTAATGCTTGTGGATGGGAATAAACAGTATCAATGTCTTCCAGTTTTCCAATTCCGATTAAACAATGCTCAATTCTATGATAAATTTCCCCTATCACATTAAGAAATGTTGAGTATAGTAAATCGTAACTTTCTCCAACACTACCTTCCAATGAATTCTCTACTGGTAAAATTGAATATTCTGTTTCATTTTTTGATGTACTCTCTAAAACTTCTGCAAATGTTGCAAATGGAATTGTTTTAACATTCTCAAAAAATGATCTAGCTGCTGCTTCACTATATGCACCTCGTTCACCTTGGAACGAAACACTCGTCATTTTTACTCTCTCAATTTAACAAAATCACTTTTACCAAAATTTGTAGAAAGTTTTCTTTCATCAATCCATGCACATTCTGTACATTTTATGGCATCACGCATTGATACAACTTTACCGCCACATTTTCTACATTTGGTTAATAAAATTCCTAATTCTGGTTCACTAATTCCTGCATGAATTGTACCATTAAGATGATTGAGAATTTTTAGTTTAACTATATCATTTACTAAAGCAACATTTCGTATTCTTAAATTACGTGTTCCACAAACACATTCAACTTTTGATGTTGTTGGTTCACCGTTAATGTAATCAATTGATACTGCAATCATTGATGACATTACTGCAGCAACAGTTCCAATAATTATATCTCCAACTTTGGGGATTGATAGAACTTTTGGATGTTTAATGCTGGCAACTCGTGATGTTTTATCAATGTCTTTTTCACCAACAGTTGCGGCTCTTACCATATCACCATCATCAAATGTATTGTAACCTGCCTCATATTCTTCAATTGATGCTAATTTATCGCCTGGAAATGTTGCATTTTCTGACATGTTGGGATTTTTGCTTTTATGATTATAATTGTTTGTGGTAAGTCATCTTGGCAAACGATATATCTTCAAAAATCTGAAAAAAATCATGAAGGCACTTGTATATGAAAAATATACTACTGATGATGATTTTTCAAAAATATTACAAATCAAGGACATACCAATTCCTACACCAAAATCAAATGAGGTGATTTTTCAGGTAAAAGCAGCAGCATTAAACTATGATGATATTTGGGGAATGAGAGGAAAACCATTAGCAATACCATTACCTCACATTTCTGGAACTGATGCTGCAGGTGAAGTTACTGCAATTGGAAGTGATGTAAAAAATATCAAAGTAGGTGATAGAGTTGTTTCTCATGGAAACATGTCATGTAGAGTTTGTAAAGCATGTACTGATGGACGAGAATATGATTGTAGAAAACGCTCAATATGGGGATTTGAAACTGGTCCGCTTTGGGGTGGTTATTGCGAATACACTCATCTTCCTGAAGTTAATGTTGTAAAAATACCTGATAACGTATCTTATGATGATGCAGCAGCTGCATCAATGACTTTGTTGACATCATGGCATATGTTGATTGGACGAGCAAATATTCAACCAGGACAGATAGTGTTGATCATGGGTGGTAGTTCTGGTATTGGAACATATGGAATTCAGATTGCAAAACTTTTTGGATGTACTGTCATTGCAACTGCAAGTCCAGATAAACTAGATAAATTATTAGAACTTGGTGCAGATTATGCCATAAATCATAGAGAGGATGATTGGCATAAACAAGTAAGATCAATTGCAAAAAAAATCCCAAAATCATCTACTGATGTATCTGGGGTGGATGTAATTTTTGAGCATATTGGTGGTACTCATTGGAACAAAGAATTAACTTTACTAAATTATGGTGGAACCATTGTTACTACTGGTGCAACTACTGGTTATGATGCAAAAACTGATTTGCGCCATATTTTCTTTAAAGGAATCAACATTTTAGGTTCAACACAAGGAACTAGGGCAGAATTGGAACAAGGTCTTTTTTGGATGTCTCAAGGTAGAATAAAATCAATAATTGATTCTGAATACCCTTTAGAACAAGCAGCAGATGCACACAAAAAAATGTTAAACGGTAAAGGTCTTTTTGGAAAAATTTTGATGAAACCAAATATGTGAAAATCATGACTATTAAAATAAATCCAATTTTGAATGTAGCAAATGAATTATTTTTTAAAAAAAAATTTAAAGACGCTATTGAATGTTATGATAAAATTCTAAATGAAGATCCAAAAAATCTTAGTTCACTTAACAATAAAGGATATGCTCTAAGTAAACTCAAAGATTTTGATAATGCTATAAAATGCTATGACTCTGCTTTAGAAATATATCCTGATGATGTATCTGTACTAGTTAACAAAATATCCTCTCTTAGAAAACAAAAAAATCTTGAACAAGCTATAGAATTATGTGACAAAATACTCAAAAACAATGGAAAATACAACATTGCATTATATCATAAAGAACGAATTTTATTTTCTTTGAATAAATTTGAAGAATCCATTTTATGTTGTAATGACATTTTGAATGATTACCCTGATAATGGGGATGTATTATTTGATAAATCATGTAATCTAGTAATGCTTTCAAAAACTAATGATGCATTAAATTTTCTAGAGAATGCTATATCGCAGGGAATTCAATACAAAGTAAAAGCAAAAAACTCAAAATCATTTGAAAAATTATCTAATAATGTTAGATTTCAAAAATTGATTATGTAACTATAGCCAATGTGGGATTTCTAAATATCCTTCAATACTTTCATTTTTTAAAATTTTTAGTAATGCATTTGCTTGTGGTGTGGATAAGACAGGCTTGTCAAATTGGTTATCTGTAGAAATCCTTGGACATGCAACTTGAATGAATGCATCAATTCCTTTTAGGTTTCGTAGTCTATCATTTGTAATATCTGTTAATGCAAATAATTGAACTTTTTTTCCTGCAGATTCTAATTCTTTTTTAATTTTTAATGCAAAAACTTTTGATAGTTGTCCTTCTTTTAGTCCCACAATTACACCAAATGTTTGTGCATCTGCTGCTTTGTAAATTGCTAGAGTTGCTTTTTTCTTTAATTGTTGTGCAAATTCTGTAACTTCTCTTACCTCATTAAAGTAAGGATCTAAAACATATGTTGGCAAATTAGTTGATAGTGCAATTCCTGATGCATGAAAATTACTTTGTCCTAAAAATACATAGGCATCAACTTCTTTTTTTAATTCTGATGCAGGATAAAACTCACAACCAAATACCTGACCATCATTTAGTTGACCTTTTCCCTTTCCAATTTTTACTGTAATGTTATTTTCTGATAAAATTTTTTCAACTGAGTCCATTTGGTGTAAATGTTGACTATCTGTAACTAAAGAAATTGTTTTGCCCTTTAGAATTTCTACACATTTTTTTGCAACACTATCAAACCCTACATCATCATATGCATCAATTAAGATTAAATTTTTCTCATACACTTCAGTGTTAATTGTATGTCCAATGTTAAATTGGATATCTGCACCTAAAACTTTGGAACCCATTGAGTTCATATCACAAGTTCCCCATGTGGTATCAGCTAGAACATAAACTGGAATTTTAAATTTTTCAGAAATTTTATTTGCAGTTTCTTGAACTTGAGGTAAAATTCCATCAGGACCATTTAATGAAACAGATGCTGGATCTTTTTCTTCAATTTCTTTGAAAATTCTTTTTTCATCTATTATAATCAATTTAGCTTGAGAAGTAATTTTATTAATTTAAACCAATTGAACACTATAACTAAATGTCTGAGAACATTTAGTAAATTATGGAAAAAGAAACTGTTCTCAATATTGGCTTTGATGATACTGATTCACCTAAAGGCATGTGCACAACATTTCTTGCCTATAAAATCGTGGATTTGTTACAAAAACAAAAAACAACATTTCTTGATTTTCCTAAACTTATTAGATTTAATCCAAATATTCCTTGGAAAACACGAGGAAATGGAGCAGTTTCACTCAAAATTAAGACTAGAAATCCATCAAAAATTAAAAATCAAATTAAAAATCTTGTTTCAAAATATTCTGATATTAAAAATGGTGCAAATCCTGGATTGGTATTTTTTGAAAATGATTTGATTCCTTCAGAGTTTATCGATTTTAGCAATCTTGCATTATGGCAATTAATTAACAGAAATAATGCAAAAAAATTTGCTAAAAAAAATAATCTTGAATTTTTTTATGAAGGAAATGGTCAGGGACTAGTTGGAGCAATAGGTGCAATCGGGTATGATTTTGATGATCATACATTAGAATTACTAAGTTATCGTAAAAAACAAAAATTTGGTAAAGAAAGAAAGATTTCTGCTAAAAGTGTAAAAACTATGCAAGATGAAACATTTCCAAATACATACAACAGTTTTGATACAAAAAAAGGCAGGGTCTTAATTACTCCTCATGGACCTGATCCTGTATTTTATGGAGTACGAGGTGAAAATGTGGATTCTTTAGTTTATGCTACTAAGATTCTAAAAAGTGATGAAAAACTAGATGGTTACATGATATTCAAATCAAATCAAGGAACAGGTGATCATCTAAAAAATGAATTAAATTCTAATACCATGAAACCATATGCTTCAGGAACTATTACTGGAACTATAATTAACACTCCAAAGATTGCAAAAGGTGGTCATGTATTTTTTAAAATTTTATCTAAAAATAATGAATTTTGGTGTGCAGTGTACAAACAAACTGGATTGTCAGTTAATGCATCAAATTTGATTCAGGGTGATAAAATCAAAGTTGGCGGTGGAGTAAGAAAGGCATCAAAGAATTTTCCTAGAATAATTAATCTTGAATACATCAAAATCATCTCCCTTCAAAAAAACATCTCCACAACAAACCCATTATGCAAAAAATGCAATAAAAAAATGAAATCAAAGGGAAAAAATCAAGAATTTCAGTGTATTCGCTGTGGGAACAAAGCCTCAAAAAAAACAATAATTGAGATTCCAAGAAAACTCAAAAAACAACTATACATTCCAAAAATATCTGCACATAGGCATCTAACTAGACCGTTACAACGAATGAAAATTACAAATAAATCTTCAAAATTTTCTAAATCTGATTCTTGGTTTTGTGTGTATAAGTAGCGGGGAGTAGATTTGAACTACTGAACTGCGGGTTATGAGCCCGCCGGGATGACCTGGCTTCCCCACCCCGCTGATCGATAAAATATGATCTACTGTATATACGCTTTATCAAATTTTTTTTAAAGTAATTAATAGGATCTTAAAAGACTCATTTTTTGTGGACAAGAAAATTCAAATTGCAGCAATAATTGGTGCTGTGATATTTTCAATACTTGTTTTGACATCTCCTAATGATCCTATTCCTTTACCAAAACCTACTTCTGTTTCTCAAAGTGACTCTGTGATGATTTTGGCTGAAAATCTTGAAAAACCTCGTGCAATTGCAATATTTGAAAATAAAATTTTTGTTACAGAGAAAGATGGATTAATTCGTGTTATTGAAAATGATATTTTATTAGATTCGCCATTAGCTACTTTTCGAACTGCTGATGTTTTTGATGGTGGACTAATTGGAATTTCACTTCATCCTGATTTTGTTAACAATCATTTTCTCTATGTATTTTTGACATATCAAGAGAATGGAGAATTATGGAATAAAGTTTTGAGAATCACTGAATCTAAAAATAAATTAAAAGATGCTGAAATAATTCTTGATAAAATCCCTGGTTCATCATTTACAAATGGTGGATTTTTAAAATTTGGACCTGATAAAAAACTGTACGTAGGAACTGGTACAGTTTCTGATGCATCACACTTACCTCAAGATCTTGATTCTTTATCTGGAAAAATTTTGAGATTAAATGATGATGGTTCAATTCCTGATGATAACCCATTTCCTAATTCCTATGTGTATTCGTTAGGATTTAGAAATCCTCAAGGGATGACTTGGGATAATAATGGAAATTTGTATGTGGCAGAATTTGGTCCAGAAAAAAATGATGAAATCAATATTGTTATTTCTGGAAAAAATTATGGCTGGCCTGAAACCCAATGTTCAGGAAATTCAGATTTTGAAGATGCTGTTTTATGTTATGATCCAAGTATAGAGCCTGGAGGAATCTTGTTTTATACTGGAGAAAAATTTGATTTTGAATTTCCTTTTATTTTATCTTCAATGCGTGCATCAAATCTATATCAACTAGATTTTGAGGAAGGATTGAGTTCACAAAAATCAATCCTAAGTGGAATTGGACGTGTTAGAGATGTTGTACAGGGTTTTGATGGTAGTTTGTATGTTATTACTTCAAATACTGATGGAAAAGGTTTTCCAGACAGAACTGATGATAAACTATTGAGGATAATGAAATAAAATGCCTGATTCATCAATTTCAAAGTTTTTTGAAAAATCAAGAAAAGAAAGGCTAAACACTGTTGCAAATTTTGCAAATCTTTCTGAAGATGATTTGAAAATTTTACAAAATATTGATGGTGGAATATCTTTTGATAAAGCAGATAAGATGGTTGAAAATGCAATTGGTACATTTTCATTACCTCTGGGTGTTGCAACAAATTTTCAGATTAACGGTAAAGACTATGTCATTCCAATGGTAATTGAAGAACCCTCAGTAATTGCTGCTGCATCAAAAGGTGCAAAAGTTGCACGAATAAAAGGTGGATTTCAAGTAACTGCTGATGAATCATACAGTATCGGTCAAATTCAAATTTTAAATGTGGATATTGCTTCAGCTATAGAAAAAATTAACTCATCTTCAGATGAAATTATTAAACTTGCAAATTCTAAAAGTAATTCTTTACCTAAAATGAATAAAGGTGCAAAAGAAATTTCCTGTAAAGAGATTGACACACCATCTGGAAAAATGCTAATTGCAGAATTATTAATTGATGTTGGTGATGCAATGGGTGCAAATATTACAAATACCATGTGTGAGGCAGTTTCCCCATTAATTGAAGAAATAACTGGTGGAAAAACACTTCTTCGAATTTTATCTAACTATTCTACTAGACGAATGGTAAAAGCTAAAGCTATTTTTGAAAAAGAAGCAGTTGGTGGAGAACAAGTAGTTGACAATATTATTTTGGCATTTGAATTTGCAGATAACGATGTGTATCGAGCAGTAACTCATAACAAGGGAATTATGAATGGTACTATTGCAGTTGCAAATGCTGTGGGTCAAGATAGTCGAGCAATTGAGGCAGCTGCTAATGCGTTTGCTGTAAAGTCTGGACAATACCGTTCACTCAGTAAATGGAGTAAGGATGGTGAAGGAAATTTGGTGGGAGAATTAGAAATTCCACTTTCTGTTGGAATTGTTGGAGGAATTGCAAATGTTCATCCTGTAGCTAAAGTATGTACAAAGATTCTGGGAGCAAAATCTGCTCAAGAACTGGCATGTGTTATGACTGCAACTGGTCTTGCTCAAAATTATAGTGCCATTAGAGCATTATCTACTGAAGGCATTCAAAAAGGACACATGCGTCTTCATGCAAGGAATCTGGCAGCAGCAGCTGGTGCTACATCAGATCAGATAGATGGAATTGTTCAAAAAATGATTGAGGAAAAGAAAATTTCACTTGACATGGCCAAAGAATTAGTTGAGCAAATTTAAACATGCTATTATATATCTAAAAAATAGAAAAATTGAAAATGTCTGAAGTAAAATTTGCAATACCTAAAGGAAGTTTGGAAGATGCTACTTTCAAATTATTAGAAAAATCTTGGACTAAAGTAAATAGAAAAAGTAGAACTTATCGTGTATACCTTGATGATCCTAGTATTGTAGTTAAGATGCTTCGTCCTCAGGAAATTCCTACTTTAGTTGCAGAAGGATTGTATGATGTTGGTATTACTGGAAAAGATTGGGTTGGTGAAACAAATTCTGATGTAGAACCAATTTTAGATTTAGAATATGGAAAAATTAGACTAGTCATTGCATTTCCAGACAAATATCGTTACAAAAATCTTGATGATATGGTTGCAGATTATGGTAAAAAGAAAAAAACACTTCGAATATCTTCAGAGTATCTTACAACTGCTTCAAAATTTCTAAAACAACTAAAATCATACAAAAAATATTATGGTAACAAAGATCCATTAATTGTCACCCCTTGGGTAAGGTTAGGAAATAACAAAAGTGTTCAAATTCATTTATCCTTTGGTGCAACTGAAGCAAAACCTCCAGAGGATGTTGATGCAATTATGGATGTAACTGAAACTGGAACTACTTTAAAACAAAATAAACTAAAAATCGTTGATGAGGTGTTAACGTCCACTGCTCATTTGATTGTAAATAAAAAATCTCTAAAGGATCCAAAAAAACGTGAAAAAATCTTTGATATTGTAACTTTGATGAAAGGTGCAGTAATTGGAAGAAAATATTTGCACATTTATCTAAATGTTAAAGAGAAAAATCTAAAGAAACTACTTTCTCAGATGCCTTCACTCAAAAGACCAACAATCAGTCCACTAAGTGAACAAGGATGGTTTGGAGTAAATACAGTCATAAAAAAAGAAGAATATCACAAACTAATCCCTAAACTAAGGAAGATTGCCCAAGGCTTGGTAGTTCATGAGCCACGACAAATTCTGGAACTTGAGGAGATAAAGCGTGACGAAGAGAATTGATGAAAATTATCAAAGTAACTAGTATTGAAAAATTTGTAGCAAAAAATACTCCAAAACAGCCTCAAAAAAATAAAACAATAGTTGAATCTATTCTAAAAAATGTTCAAAAAAATGGAGATTCTGCTATCAAAAAATATGAGAAAAAATTTAGTGGCGTAAATTTAACTTCTTTACGTGTATCTGAATCTGAAATAAAAAATGCATATTCTAAAGTTTCAAAATTTGAACTTGATTCAATTCGTTTAGTAAAAAAAAGACTAGAAAAAACAGAAAAAACTATCAAATTAATTTTAAAAAATAAAATAATCAAACATGATGGAATTAAAATTTCCAAGAAATTCAATTCGATAGATAGTGTTGGTTGTTATGTTCCAGGAGGATTGGCAAAATACCCTAGCTCTGCAGTAATGTCTATAATTCCTGCAAAAGTTGCAGGAGTAAAACGAATTGTAGTTGTATCTCCACCAAACAGTAATGGAGTAATTGATCCATTAACTATAGTTGCTGCAAATATTTGTGGTGCTACAGAAATTTACAAAACAGGCGGTGCACAATCAATTGCAGCATTATCTTATGGAACAAAATCTATTTCTAAAGTTGATAAAATTGTAGGACCTGGTGGTGCATTTGTAACCTTGGCAAAATCTTTGGTTAGTGATGTTACTGGAATTGATATGCTTGCAGGACCTACTGAATTAGGAATAATTGCAGATAATTATGCTAACCCTCAATTTGTAGCATTGGATTTAATTTCTCAAGCAGAGCACAGTACTGATACATTTTGTTATTTGATTACAAATTCACAAAAACTTGCAAAATCAGTAAATGAAATAATTTCTGAATTAGTATTATCTATTGAAAGAAAAAATCTTGTAAAATCTAGTTTAAAAAATAATGGATTTATTGCAATTTGTAAATCAACATCTGATATGATAAAACTTGCAAATACTATGGCACCTGAACACTTGCAAATAATGACTAAAAATCCTGAAACATTATCTTCAAAAATTACAACTTCTGGTCTTGTTTTACTTGGAAATAATTCTCCATCATCGGCTAGTGATTATGTTTTAGGCTCAAATCACATACTTCCTACCAATGGATTTGGTAAAATTCGTGGTTCATTATCTGTTTTAGATTTTATCAAGATCAATACTGAAATTTCATGTTCAAAGTCATCATTATCAAAAATATCTAAATCCCTTGATGTTTTAACTAGTGCAGAAGGATTACCAAATCATTATGAGTCAGTTAGAGGTAGATTGAAATGAAAAAAAACTGGTTTTCAGAAAAAGTAAAAAAATTATCGTCTATTGGAGGTTATCAAAAACCTGAACTATTATCTGATTCAGTAAAACTTGATTCAAATGAAAATTATGTTATATCAAAACAATTTCAAAACGATATACTAACGTCAGCTAGAAAAAATTCTGATGTACGGGAATACCCACTTGGTAGAGTAGATGACTTGATCCAATCAATTTCTAAATTTGTAAAAATACCTTCATCAATGATTGGAATTGGTAATGGTTCTGATCAAATTTTAGATTTAATTTTAGCTAATTTTGCATCAAAACAAACTACAGTTTTGACATCTAATCCAACTTTTGGATTCTTTGAGGAAAGATGTAAACTATATTCTATTCCATTAATTGCAATCCCATTCTCAGATGAAATGAAATTAAATATTGATGATTTTATAAAACAATCAAAAAATACTGATATTTTGTATCTTGATTCTCCAAATAATCCTACTGGCTTCCAATTCACAAAAATTGAATTACAAAAACTGATCAAGTCATTTGATGGTCTTGTAATTATTGATGAAGCTTATGGAGAATTTGCTGAATATTCTTTGTCTAATATGGTAAAAACTCAAGAAAATCTAATTGTTGTGCAAACACTATCAAAATCATTTGGATTAGCTGGACTTCGATTAGGATACTTTATTGCAAACAAGAAATTTACTGATACTTTTATGAGTGTGTTACAATACCCTTATCCCCTTAGTACCATTACTATAGAATCTGGAATTTTGGCTTTAGAAAAATCATTTTTGATGAAAGATGCAGTCAAAAATATCAAAATTGAAAGAAAACGAATTATTGAGAATTTAAAAAAATATGAAGCCTTTGAGGTCTTTGATTCCAAGGCTAATTTTGTGTTATTTGACGCTCAAAGTTCTTACAAACGAGTGTATTCAGCACTAGCTGAGCAGGGAATATCTATTAGAAAATTGGGAAAAATTGGAAATCATACTGGTTGTCTTCGTGTAACTATTGGAACAAAAGAGATGAATTCAAAATTCTTACTGGCAATTCGTGATTTATTGGGATGACATTAACTAAAAAATTAGATGGAATCTATATTGATGATTCTTGTAATGATGAATTTGATAAAATAGATGGAATAATTTTTGATTGTGATGGTGTATTAATTGATATTACAAAATCATATGATTTAGCAATAATTAAAACAACTCAATACGTTTTAGAGAAATTTGCAAAAATTACAAACTCCATTGATGTTAATTTTAAAATAATTGATGGATTCAAATCAACTGGAGGATTCAATGATGAAGTGGATTTGACATATGCTGCAATCCTTTCTCTAGTTGCTGCACAAAAATTACAAAAAAATCCATCTGAATTTATTTTTGATGTAATAAATAATTCTGATTCTAATGGAATTACATCTGTAGAAAAATATCTTGAAAACAAAACTGATATTTCTGAGATAAAAAATCAATTATCCTATCCTGGAACTCATCACCAAAACCCACTTTATCAAATATTTGATCAGATATTTTATGGACCAGAATTATATCAAAAATTATTTCTAAATAAATCACAATTTTCAGAACTTGGTTTGATTGAACAAGATGATGTGATTCTAAATAAATCACTATTAGATTCATTACAGAAAAAATTTAATTCAAAAATTGCAATGGTTACAGGCAGAGGCAAAGAATCCGTAAATTATTCATTAAAAGAAATGTTACAGAAATTTAATTTAAATAACTCAATATTTTTAGAAGATGAATCTCGTGATCTTGCAAAACCAAATCCTCAACCATTATTTGATTCCATTAAAGGGATGAATAGTCGTGTAACTCTCTATGTTGGAGATTCTATGGAGGATTTTATCATGGCAAAAAAAGTAACTGAAATGGGTTCTGAAGTTATATTTTGTGGTATTATTGGTACTAGTAAAAACCCTCAAGAAAAACTAGAATTATTTGAGAAAAATGAGGCTACCCTGGTTTTGGACTCTATACAGTTACTCCCAAAGGTATTAAATTTAGAATAAAGAAAATAGTATAATCTGTGAAAAATATGGCCACAAGAAAAGCATCAATTAAACGAAGTACAAAAGAGACTAGTGTATCAGTCTCTGTTAATCTTGATGGTACAGGAAAGACTAGTATCAAAACTGGAATAAATTTTCTTGATCATCTGATTGTATCCTTTGGCAAACATAGTATGATGGATCTTAAAGTTGATGCAAAATCAAATGATGGTATTGAACACCATTTGATTGAAGATACTGCAATTACAATAGGTCAGACAATTGACAAAGCATTGAGCTCAAGAAGTGGAATAACACGATTCAGTTATGCATCAGTTCCAATGGATGAATCACTAGCTGAAGCATCAATTGATTTAGTTAAACGGCCGTATTGGAAATTAACTTTATCAATTAAACGAAGTAAGATTGAATGTATTTCAAAAGAAGACTTGGAACACTTTTTCCAATCATTACTACAAAATCTCAATAGCTGTATTCACCTTACTGTAAAGTATGGAGAAAATGATCATCACAAAGTAGAATCGGCAATTAAATCACTTGCTGTGGCATTTAGATATGCATCATCAATAGATAAAAAACAAAAAGGAATCCCAAGTACAAAAGGTTCAATGTAATGGTAAATGTTGCAATATTTGATTACGGTGCTGGAAATATTTTCAGCTTGAAGAATTCTTTAGAAAGAGTAGGTGCTACAGTTGATGTAATTACTGATTTTGATAAACCAAATGAATATTCTGGAATATTATTACCTGGAGTTGGAAACTTTGATCCTGCCATGAATAGTATTAGAGATTTTTCAAAAACTCAATTCTTAGATTATGTTGGAAATACTCCTGTTCTTGGAATTTGTCTTGGAATGGAGATGTTTTTTGAGAAAAGTCAAGAAGGCCAAGAGAAAGGTCTGGGTGTAATTAATGGTGAGGTGATTATTTTACCTAATTCTATGAAAGTACCACATATGGGATGGAATGATTTGGAGATAAAAAAACCTGGAAAAATTTTAGAAGGAGTTGATGACGGTTCTTGGGTTTACTTTGTTCATTCGTATAGAGTCAAACCAACATCTGATGATATAATTACTGCAGAATCTAATTATGGAATCAAAGTTCCAGCCGTTGTAGAACATGAAAACTTTTTTGGGACTCAATTCCATCCAGAAAAATCCAGTACAGTTGGAAAAATAATGATTAAAAATTTTCTTGATGTGTGTAAACGATGAAAGTAATACCTGCAATTGATTTGATGAGTGGCCAAGTAGTTAGATTGTACAAAGGAGATCCAAAATTAAAGACAGTGTATAGTAATGATCCAGTAGAAATTGCAAAAAAATGGGAAGCAGATGGTGCTGATATGTTACATTTGGTTGATTTGGATGCCACATTGGGAATTGGTTCTAATGTTGAAATAATTAAGAAAATTTTATCTGAACTCTCAATCCCAGTTGAGGTTGCAGGAGGTTTACGTGATGAATCATTAATTTCAGATATTATAAAAATTTCAAACAGAGTAGTTCTTGGAACTTTGGCATTTAAGAATAAAGATTTGCTAAAAAAATTATTATTAACTTTTGGTTCTGAGAAAATTGTGATTTCAGTTGATCACATGGATGGTGAAATTGTAATTCATGGGTGGCAAGACAAAACTGGAGTTAAATTAATTGATTCAATAAATGAATTTTTAGAGATGGGATTTACTGAATTTCTATTAACTAATGTAAGTAAAGATGGAACTATGCAGGGACCTGATTTGGAATATTTAGAACAGGCATGTAATTTGAAAAATACCAATATTATTGCCAGTGGTGGAATATCAAATATTGATGATGTAATTGATGTAAAGGAAAAAAATGCATTTGGAGTGATTTTAGGAAAGGCATTATATGAAAATAAAATTTCAATTGAAGAGGCAAAAAAGATAGTATGACATTAACAAAACGAATCATACCTTGTCTTGATGTAAAAAATGGTCGAGTTGTAAAGGGATTAAATTTTGAATCAATCAAAGATGCAGGTGATCCTGTAGAATTAGCTACAAAATATAGTAATGAAGGAGCAGATGAGTTGGTATTTTTAGATATTACTGCATCTGATGAACAAAGAGCAACGATAAAAGATCTAGTTAGAAAAGTTGCATCTGTAATTGATATTCCATTTACTGTTGGCGGCGGAGTAAAATCATTGGATGACGCTAGAAATATTTTACTTAATGGGGCTGATAAAGTTGGAATTAATACTGGTGCAATAAAAAATCCCAAAGTAATAACAGAACTAATGGAATTATTTGGAAGACAATGTGTTGTAATTGCAATTGATGCAAAGAAAAATTATGATGTTAAAGAAAATGTAACTGTATTTTATGAGAATGGAAAAAAATTCTGGTTTGAGGTTTTCATTTATGGTGGTAAAGAAGGAACAGGACTTGATGCTGTTATTTGGTCAAAAAAAGCAGAACAAATGGGTGCTGGAGAGATTCTTCTTACTAGTATTGACAAAGATGGTACAAAAGATGGTTATGATATAACATTAACAAAAGCAATAGTTGATACTTTATCTATTCCAGTAATTGCGTCAGGTGGTTGTGGAAAGCCTGATGATATGGTGGAAATATTTGAAAAATCAAATGTTGATGCAGCACTTGCAGCCTCAATTTTCCACTATGAAACACATGGTGTAATTGGAGTGAAAACTTTTCTTAAAGATAAGAAAATTCCTGTAAGATTATAATAGCTAATTTTTGAATTAATTCTATGCAAAAATCGATTAACGATATTGATTTTGAAAAAAGTGATGGATTGATTCCAATTATAGTTCAAGATGCTAATACAAAAGATGTTTTGACTCTAGCATATTCTAATAAAGAATCATTAGAGTTAACTAAAAAAACTGGAAACTCTTGGTTTTGGAGTCGCTCAAGAAACAAACTTTGGATGAAAGGAGAAGAATCAGGCAATACACAAAAAGTAAAAGAGATTTTAGTTGATTGTGATTCTGATGCTATCATATATTTAGTTGAACCATCTGGTCCTGCATGTCATACTGGTGAAAAAGTTTGTTTTCATAATAGTTTAGAAAAATAATTTAACAAACAGTTTCTATGTTTGTTGATGGAACAACCTTGTCAGTTATTTCAAAATCCATATTTGCATAATTTGTACCTCTAAAAACTAATGCCCAATTCCCTGTTAAATCATCTGTAGAACAAATTCCACGTGTTTTGATAATTCCTGGTTCTACATAATAATTAAATGCTGACTTAACCATTCCATCAAATGGAATTGTAATGTATGTTGTATGATGAGTTGAATTAAGAGGTCGCATTACGGCAATTTGCCCTTTTTCATGTTCTTGTAATCCTCCAATTCTAATGAAAATTTTTTGGCCAATATCATAAACAGTTCGATCAATTTGGAATGGCCCTGATGAAGTCCAATTAATTTCTGATGTTGGTTTGTAATAGTTCTCATTAGCAATTTGTTTTATTTCATCAATTTTTTCTTGAATTTCTGGTGTTGTTTCCTCATTAGGAATCAGTTCTTTATCTAAAGTATTTTCAACTTCTGCAACATCTGAATTAGGATTTGCAGTAAAAATAATTCCAAATATTGCGATAGTTATCACAATTCCAATAATACTCACAATCCCTGCAATTTTCATGTATGTGTTTTTTTCAAAATCTCTAAAAACCTTACTCATAATTAAGAAATCACAAAATTTTTAATTTTTTTAGATTTTTCTTAAGAAATCTTCTATATTTCCAAATTTTTCTAAAATATATCACTAAATTGTTATTATTTAAAATTAAGTATCACTTAATTTAATATTAGAATTTTTTATCTATTGTATGAGGTCAAAAATGGATCTTGGCTAGAACATCATTACAGTGTAGAGAATGTAAAAAAGGATACGAGTCTACTTTCAAGTATATCTGTGATGATTGTTTTGGACCACTTGATGTAAAATATGATTTCCCAGCAGTCACTAAAGATACTTTTTCTAATCGTGAGCAAACATACTGGCGTTATTTTGAATTACTCCCAATTGAAAATAAATCAAATATTATATCAATTGATGCTGGAATGACTCCTTTAACTAAAGCAGAGAATCTTGGTAAAAAACTTGGTCTTAATAATTTGTATATCAAAAATGATTCTGTAAATCCCACATTTTCGTTTAAAGATAGACCAGCTGGTGTTGCAATATCTAAAGCAAAAGAATTTGGATTATCTGCTGTTGGTTGTGCATCTACTGGTAATTTAGCATCAGCTACTGCAGCACATGCAGCTAAAGGTGGATTCCCATGCCATGTGTTTGCTCCAAGTAATATTGAAATGGCAAAAATTACTCAAGCATTATCTTACGGCGCAAATTATGTTGCAGTAGATGGAACATATGATGATGCAAATAGAATTGCAGCACAAATTGGTGATAGCAAAGGAATTGGAATCGTAAATATTAACATGCGTTCACATTATGTTGAAGGCTCTAAAACTTTGGCATATGAAGTTGCAGAACAACTAGACTGGCAAGTCCCTGATCAATTAATTGTTCCAGTAGGAAGTGGTGCAATGCTTAATGCAATTTGTAAAGGATTTGAAGAATTGGAATCAATTTCATTATTAAACAATGTAAATAACATGCATATGATTGCAGCACAACCCCATGGTTGTGCACCAATTGTTGATGCATTTAAGAAAAATAGTAATGAAGTAATCCCTGTTGAGAATCCTGACACTGTAGCAAAAAGTTTAGCAATAGGTGATCCTGGTGATGGTCGCTATGTGTTAAAACGATTAGCCCAGTACAATGGATTTGCAGAAGAATGTAACAATAAAGAAATTTTAGATGCAATTGTTTTGTTAGCAAAGACTGAAGGAATATTTACAGAACCAGCTGGTGGTGTTTCTATTTCAGTATTACAAAAAATGGTTGAACAAGGAAAAATTGATAAAAATGATAAAGTGGTATGTTATGTTACTGGAAATGGTTTGAAAGCAACAGAATCAATCATGGAGGTATTACAAAAACCAAAAACCATGAAAGCAGACATTACAGAAATATCGGCGGTAGTAAATTAATGGCAAATATTGTATTTACAATTCCATCGGTGCTTAATTCTGGTAGTGGTGAGAAAAAAACAGACATTCCTGCTGATTCTTTACAAGATGCATTTGCAAAAATATCTGAAATTATGGGTGATGATTTTAAGAGACGTGTATTAGAGGCTGATGGAACTCCACGCTCACTGATTAATATTTACATTAATGGTAAAAATGCAAAATTCTCTAATGGCATGGAAACTGTTCTTAATGATAATGATGAAGTGTATATTTTACCTGCAGTGGCTGGAGGTTCTGAAGAATTATCCAAAAAAGATTTGGATAAATTTTCCCGTCAAGTAATGCTTGAGGAAATCGGTTATAATGGTCAATTGAAATTAAAAAATTCAAAAGTTTGTGTTGTTGGTACTGGTGGATTAGGACATCCAATTATTACTAGACTTGCAGCAATGGGTATTGGAACTTTAAGAATTATTGATAGAGATGTAATTGAATTATCTAATTTACATAGACAAACAATGTTTGATGAAGATGATGTTGGTCAAGTTAAAGTTGAAGTTGCTGCAAAAAAACTAAAAAAATTAAACCCTGATTGCAACATTGAAGCATTAGCTGTATCTGTTAACGATTACACTGCACTCGAAGTTATACAAGGATGTGATGTTGTAATTGATGCACTAGATTCAGTTAATGCTAGATATGCATTAAACAAAGCATGTGTTGAATTTAATATTCCGTTTGTAACTGGTGCTGCTGTTGGAGTTTCAGGACAGGCATTTACTGTTTTACCAAAACAAAGTGCATGTTACTATTGCATGTTTCCATCACTTGATGAAGATACAATGCCAACGTGTAGTATTGAAGGAGTACATCCATCAATACTTTCTATAGTTGGAGGAATAGAAGTTGCAGAAGCTGTAAAAATAATTATTGGAAAAAAACCTAGTTTATCTGAAAAAATTTTACATATTGATTTAGAAAATCTTGATTTTAATAACACAAAAACATTCAGAGCTGAAGAATGTCCTATATGTGGAACAGGAAAACTTGAAGTTGTTCAAAAAGAAGAATTAATTTTAGAAGAACTATGTGGTCGAAATAGGGGAAAGCGAACTTACTCTATTACTCCAACTGATATATTTGATCTTGATGTAAATGTCGTTACTAATATTGCAAAACAAAAAGGATTCATTGTAGAAAATCAAGGTGACTTAGGATTATCTATGAGAACAAATGATTTGTCTGTGAGTTTCATGAAAAAAGGTTCTGCAGTTGTTGTTGGACCAAAGGACGAATCTGAGGCTATTTTACTATACAAATCACTCATTGGTAAAGAAATTAAAGTATAATTTAGCCTGTAAAAATTTCAATTTTATTAGGAATTAATGAAAATAATTTAGATCAAATGATAAAATTGAGATATATATGAAATATTTATAAAAAAAAATATAAAATATATATGAAAAACAAAAAAATGATGAAAATATCTCATGATCTTGTAAATTTGTGGACAATTCGTCCATTAGGCTTAAATACGAATTTTTTTGAAATATGCTAATAACATGAATAACGAAATAGGACGTAAAATAACTAGTCTTACATTAATGACAATTATGTTAGCAGGTGGATTGACCTTTGCTGCACCAGGAATGGTGCCAGAGGCTCACGCCGCCAACGCTAACTTATTTGTATCCGCAGAAAACTCACAGTTTGATAACTACATGTCAGGACCTCAGGTCATTGAAGTAGTTGTAATTGATAGTGATATTGACGATACAGACGAATCAAAAGGTGAACCAGATGTTACAGTAAACGGAAAGATCCTGAGAATGGCTCAAGCCGTAGACGGTAACTGGTATGGTTACTTTGCAGATAGAACCCAAGCATTAATTGCTGATTATACTGCAAGTGATTCAACCTCTGGTGACGGCTTAGACTTTGGTACTTTCTGTGCAAGTGGAACCACTTGGGCAGGAGCAGGCGTATCTTTCAGTGATACTGTCGGCGTAGCATTTCCAATTGTATCCCATGTAAATGGTGCACAAGGAAGTAGTAACGGCGCAGCATTAACTGTAACAAACACCTGTCAAACCGAAGTTAACAAAGCAATTGCAAACGGTACTGCTGGTGTAGCAATGAATGTATTAAGAGAATCAAAAACTCTTAACACAGACACAACTGCAACAGTAGGACAAATTGGTCTTAACGCTTCTGGAACTGATCCAGGAGAGGCAGATCTTGATGCAATGTGGCCTTTTATTCAACTCTATTCTCTAAACCCAACTGGTAATGTTGTAATTCAGTATAACAAAGGTGGTGGTGTTCAAACAACAACACTAACTTTTGATGCTGTTGATCAATTTGCTGGAGCAAGTCTAGATAGAGCTGTTTATCCAAGAACTTCACAAGTTCACGTAACTATCACTGATTTATGGTTAAACATTGATCCAACAGACGAAGATTCTTGGACATTTGGTACCAACTCAACATATGATGCATCAGATGTAAATGCTGGTGCAACATCTTTGGATGGTGCAAGTACAAATTACCAAGTATTTGACGAAAATGGCTCAATAACCAATGCAGGAGCAGGAAGTGCATCAGGTATCATAGATGTTTCCGGTAACTTCACTCTAATGATGATTGAAGATAACGGTATCTTGAAAATTAATGCAGATACACAATCAAGTGGAACAGCAGTTTTGACTTTACAAGATAATGACGATTCCGTCTTAACTTGTACAAGTGCTCAATCTGCTAACACTTGTAGTGGTACTGGCTCCGCAGGATTTGGTTTAGGCATAAACACACAACCAATTACAATAACTGAACAAGGACCAAACTCTGGTGTATTCGGTACTTATGATGAGTCCGATATTTCAGTAGTCTTAGTTACAGATGATGCCTTAAGAGGAACATCTGCAACAATTGATTATAATGAAACTCCAGCAACAGTTCTTGTAGGATTTGACTTCGGTACCGTTGATATTCAACCAATCGATGATGAATGGAGCTCTGGTGAAGAGATTCCTGTAATCATTGTCGATGGTGATGCAAACAAAAACAGTAGAGTAGATGAAGACCTAGATTTGTTTAACACTAATGTTGCATTGATCCCAGCACTTCAAACTGGTGATCCATTCACATTAGGTGAATCAGGTGTAGAATCTTCAAATAATACTCAAATTGTATTTGTTAACGCATCCAACAATGACCTAAGTAATGCAGGCAATGTTTGGACCCAAATTAATACGCAAGGCGCAACCAAAGCACTTTGGAACTTTGCAAACGTCACAGCTAATACTACTGTTGAAAAATTCTCCGAAAGAGCAATTATCACAAATAGTACTAACTTTGACCCAAGAAATAACGGTAACCAAAACATTAACGCCACAGTCATTGATCTTGAAACAACAATTGGTGAATTAAGAAAATCAATCTCAAATACTAACAGCACAAGTACCTTTGAAGGGTTCAACTTCCTTAACTTAGATGTTAGAAGTATAACCACTACTGGTACAGTTGATGTTTACTTGCTAAACTCTACTGGTGAAATCATCTTAGATGGTACACGAGCAAGCGGTGGCGGTAACCTTACAACAGCAGCTATTGGTGCATTTTTGATTGCAGACGATGTGAATCCACAAAGTCTTACAAATCTTAACTCCACTAACAGAGGATTGTTTGAAACCAGCTTCACAGCTGATACAAACAACGCAGGCCTCTTAATCACATATTCTAGCTTAGTATCAATTGATGCTTCAGAAGCTATTGTCGCAGACTTCTTCTCATTCGGATTTAACAACGATGGATTAACAACTGGTGAAAGAGTTGCTAATCAAATCATTAGAATCGAAGCAGAAGAAACCGGCGATAACACAAGTACCTTTGCAGGTAGTTTGGAATATAAGATGATTAATCAGCTAAACATACTAGATAATACCGTATACGAAAGCCTATCTCCAATTGCCGATGATCCAACTTTCATCGTAATTGAAGATTTGACTGACGAAGATGCTCCAAGAGTCAATTATCTTGACCTAGGTGCAGATGGTGTATCTACACAAGTAGCTGATCAAGAAGAAGCCCCAAGTCACTCTGGTGTTGTATCATTTGATTCAAACAATTACAAGAACGCTGACACAGTAACAATTACACTTGAAGACTTAGACCTTAACGTCGACTCTGATCTTATTGATATCTATACCACTGTTAACCTCCCTGGTGACGCCAACTATGACGTTGTCGGTGATGGTACAAACACTGGAACTACAGGTCTTACTGATAATGGTACTTCTATTGCTTTAAGCAATGGTGACCAATTAGGTAGACTGCTAGATGTTACTTTTGATGATCAACTTTGGACAACTCCAATAACCGGCTCTGATGTTGAAGCTACTGCATGTAATAGTGCATTATCTACAGCAGGAGTCACTGATACTGGACTTGCTGCAACTGGATTCTCTCTAGTTGAAACAGGTGCATCATCAGGTGTCTTTATTGGTGATTTCCAAATCCCAGCTGCATGGTGTAGAGCAGATTCTGCTACCACATCAACTGCAACAGGTCTCGATATTGAAGTCAACTATGTTGACTTTAGAGATGCATCTGGTGAAGTCATCGAAGTAGGCGACTCCGCAGGAGTTCGTGCAAATACAGGTTCAGTTAGTCTTGATAGAACTGTTTACCCAGTACCATTTGGTGTAGAGTCTGACTTTACAGCAGATGGAACTAATGAATCACCATCTGGTAGATCCATCTTCCCAATCCATGCAAGCGGTATGAATACTGCAGGCACTGATAGGGCAACTGAAGGTCTACAAACTGGTGAATTCTTAGCAACAGGTGATCTTTCTATCCACGTTAGAGTTAATGATCCAGACTTCGACATATCCGCAAGTGGTGAAGACGAAATCGCTTCTAACAGTACAGCCGCAAGAGGACCAGTGAAAATCTCTGTTATCAGAGGTTCTTCATCAGTCATCTTAGGTTATGCTGGTGGTGATTCTGTTCTTGATGGTACCATCGATACTGATGCTACTACCACTGAAGCAACTAGAGCATTCGGTCCAATGACTGAAATTGCTCCAGATGCAGGAATTTTCGAGTCTGATATCACAATTAGGTATACTGACGGCCCAGCAAGTACTAAATGTCCAAGTGTCACAGACACATGGACTAACCTTGATGGTGCTGGCACTACAGAAACAGACAGATTTGATGTTGCCGCAACATCTGGTGATTATTGTATCTTACAAGGAGATATTCTCCAAGTAGAATACACTGATCCAGCAGATGCATCTGGTGATATCAATACTGTAACTGATTCTGCTACCTTTGACTTAAGAAACGGTGTATTGCAATCCGACAAATCTGTTTACATTATTGGATCCGATATGATCTTAACACTCATTGAACCAGACTTCGATTTGGACAATGATGCTGCTGAGACATATGACTTGGACTTAATTGAATGGGACTCTGATGCTGCCACCATCACCATGGGTGATGCTGACGGAGAAGGAGCAACATTTGACCCAGAACCACTTAACTTTAGAGAAACAGGTGACTCTACTGGAATCTTCCAGATTGTTATCGAAATTCCTGAAGTTCTAGCTGGCGATAGACTCGAAAGAGGAGAGGAATCTGTTCTTGAGTATACCGATTGGGGTCCATCTGGATCTGACTATGTAGGAGAAGAAGAAGAAGATGTCAACTTGACAATCTTTACTTCAAACTTCGGAGCAACTGTAGAACTTGACCAAAAAGTCTATACTTGGACTGACAAAGTTTACATTACAATCGTAGCACCAGATCACAATTTCGATAGTGACCTAGTCGACGAAATTGGAAACACTAGCTTAGACCCAATAAAGGTCGCAACTAGAGGATTCAATATCGACGAATACAAACTAGTCGAAACTGGTACTGACACAGGCATCTTTACTGGTGAGGTTATCCTTACTGGATTTACACACGATGCTGATGGTGACAGTGCAACTGGTTCAGGCGATTTAGGTAACGATGTAGTACAAGGTACAGCATCCGGTAGTGGCCCAACTGATGGTGTCATACCAACTGATGACGATGACGGACTTACAGTATCCTTTGAATTCTCAGAGGATGAAACTGTAGTCGGTTCAGCACTTATCAGATGGAATATCGGTGAAGTACAATGGCTTGAAGCAAGTTATCCAGCTAGCGGAACAGGTGTTGTAAGAGTAATTGATCCAGATATGAACTTAGATCCAGAAGCAGTCGACAACTTCGACGTCGATGTGTGGTCTGACTCCGATGCCGGAGGTATTGACCTTACTGTAACTGAGACTAATGAGGCAACCGGAATTTACGAAGGTACTGTGTTCTTCACAACTACTGACGAATCTTCAGGTCACAGACTCAGAGTCGCAGAAGGTGACACTGTCACCGCAGAATATGAGGACAATACATTACCAGATCCGTACACAACTGCAGATGAACTTGATATTACTGCCACTTCACTAATTGGCACTGTAGTACCACCTCTCGAGAGAGCACCAGCTGCTAACTTGAGAACCGTTGATGCCTTCGGTAACAGTTTAGATACTGTTTCTGTTGACCAACAGGTACAAATCAGCGCTGACTTAGCAAACGGTCAGGATAGAGAGCAAACATTTGCATACTTGGTACAGATCCAAGATGGTAACGGTGTTACAGTCTCACTAGCATGGATTACAGGTTCACTTTCAAGTGGTCAATCATTCAGCCCAGCATTATCATGGATTCCAACAGAAGCAGGAACTTATACAGCAACTGCATTTGTATGGGAATCAGTAGATAATCCTACGGCATTATCACCACCAGTTAGTACAACAGTCAACGTAAGCTAAAACTAGTTCACATTACCCTTTTTTTCTTTTTTTTGAATCTCTCTTAACGTAAGTTATGCACAATTTTTTCATAAGCAATATCTAGAAGTGAAATTATAAATAATTAAAATGAAATCACAAATTTTCTTTTTTATTTTATTCGTATTTTTACTGATTAACATTCCAAATTCATTTTCACAATCATCACTACAATTATCTACAAATAGTAAAGTTTACTCCCCTGAACATAACTTACAAGTATATGGAAAAGGATTACCTGAAGAAAATCTTATTATGCGTATTTTTGCACCAGATGAATCTATTGCCAAATTCGATCAAATAACCACTAATAATGATGGCTCTTTTAATTATAGTTTATTAACTTGGCCTGAACCCTCAATAAATTTCCCTTATGGCACATACACTGTTGAAGTAATAAGTACTGAACAAAATGGAATATCCCAAAAAATAGATGTGAAGTTTTCATCTACAACAGATCTTATCGAGGTTCCAGTTGAAAGATTTGTAGAAACTTTAGTTTTTGCACCCGAAACTGCTGCAATATATCAACCAATTAGAATATTTGTGCAAACAACTAGTGATGGTCTATTAGTTGGAACTGAACCTACTGACTTATTGGGATCCCATATCGATTTGCCCTCTGGTTTGTCTATTTCATTATCAAATTCATTTAAGACATTACATCAAGGATTATACTTTACAGATTATACTCCTCAAGAAGAAGGAACACACATCTTTCATGTTGTTGCTTTTAACCAAGGAACCACATCTCATGGTTCTTCTGCAACAAATGTTCTAAGTCAAGATTTAGGAGGAATATCTGAGCAAATAATAAAATTGAATTCTATATTGGATGAAACCTCTAGTGAACTTGATGTTCTAAAATCTGAAATATCTGGCTTTGATAGTACTTTAGAACAAGCAAGTAACAAAATTGATGAAAGTACTGGAACTATATCGACATCTGTAGAATATATCGGTGAAGCATCCTCTCAACTCAACTCATTATTATTTCCAATTATAGCCTCTATTGGAATTATCGTTGCATTACAAATCACAATTATTGCTCGAAGAAGATAATTATAATAAAGCAAGAAAAGAAAAGCAATTAATGCCCAAAGTGGCGATTTTGTTTTCAATTTTACTTCTTTTATTCACGTTTACTAGTTCTTATGCAATATCTTCTGGAGATATGATTTTTAATGAAAATATTTCAAAACCATTGGAATTCAAATCTGATATTATTCAAATTGATTCAAATTTATTTATTGAAAATAATTTTAAAAGATATTTGATTTTTGGAACAAATAATCCACAATCTGATTTTTTAAAAAATAATTCAATATATAAAATAAATTCTGATAGTGGATTTTTTTATGTATCTGTTCTCTCTGAAAAATCAGCAAATCATCTTGTATCTCAAGGTTACTATGTTATTGAAGATTCTAAATTAGATTTTCATCAATCAGATAAAATAATTCAAGATGCATCACGAATTGGTGAAATAACAAGCTCTAGTCTTGCTAAAAAAAAATATGATGCAACAGGAAATGGAACTATTGTTGCAATTGTTGATACCGGTGTAGATTTTTCAAACCCAGATATCCAACATTCACTTGCTCGAGATAAAAATAACCATCCTGTAATGCTTGATCCTGACGGTCAAGGAATCATTCTGACTAATGCAACTTTTTTTGCATATGTTGATGAAAATGATATTATTCGAAATTACAGTAAACCAATTCCAGAACATATGACATCATCTGCATATGTCACTAAAGATGGTGTTTTTCTTGATCTATCTCAAGGGGGAAAAGGAAGTAAAATTCCAATTTACAATTCCTTTTTTCCACAACTTGGAACTGTAACTTTTGATGGAACCCTGACAAATGATATGAAAATAGGTGAAGATAATCGAAATTATATAAAATCAAAAAGCGGTGTATATCATCTTGGTGTGATTTATCAAGGGGGATTACAAGGACCACTTGCTAGAATACAAGTTGTACCCGTTCTTGTAGTTGATTCATTTATTTCAGGTGTTTACGATACTATCATTCCTGATTTGAGTACTTCTTGGAAAGATTATACTCGATTTGATTTAAAATCTGGAGAAAAACCTGATTATGATTTTGATTTTACTGATGAAAAACCAATTGTACTTGGCAGTGGAAATGAATTTCTTGTTTATGATTCTAATGAAGATGGAAAAAATGATTATAGTGCAGGAACTATTGGTGCACAAGTTCTTGATGTTTATGGTGTAATACAAAATAATTATACCAACATTGATGAAACCCTAAATGCAATTAATGGAACACTATTACCCCCACTAGATCCTAATGGAACATTTTTTGGAATTATGACTGATTTTATGGGACATGGAACTTCTAGTGCTGCATCAATTACTTCTCGTGGTCAAGAAACATATGACATCTATAATGATACAAAAAAATATTCTATCCTTGGTGTAGCTCCTGATGCAAAAATTGTACCAGTTAAAGCATTATGGTTTGGTGATACTGTTTATGGATGGTTATGGTCTGCAGGATTTGAAAATGATAATCATAATTGGAAATTTTCAGGAAAACCTAAAGTTGACATAATTTCTAATAGTTGGGGTGTTTCTAATTTCCCTTCTTTCAAGGCATCACCTGGAATGGATGTATTGTCTTTAATTCTTAGTGTACTTACAACTCCTCGTTCTTTAGATGATGATTATCCTGGTGTAACAATAATTTCTAGTGCTGGTAATTCTGGACATGGGTATGGGACAATTGGATTGCCAAATGCTTCTCCTTTTGGAATTTCAGTTGGTGCTACTACTAACAATGTCTATGTTGGTTATGGTCCTTTTACTGATCAACCTAGATTTGGAAATACAATTGATCATTATAATCACGTAGTTGATTTTTCTAGTAGAGGACCTGGCTCTATTGGAGATCCAAAACCTGACATCATGAGTATTGGAGCCCATGGATTCACGCCTTCAAATGTTCTAAAAACTCAAAAAGATTCCAAAGATGAGTCTTTTTCATTATTTGGTGGGACTAGTATGGCAGCACCCCTAGTTTCAGGTAGTGCAGCAGTATTGATGGAAGAAATGAAAAAACAAAATCAAGACTATGATCCATTTTTAATTAAAAATATTTTGATGTCTACTGCAATTGATTTACAAAATGATCCTTTTACCCAAGGTTCGGGTTTAGTTGATGTAGAATCTGCATTAAATTATGTTCATGGCGATGATGGTGTTTTTATTGTTTACAATGATGCATCATATACGAATATCAAAAATATTATTGAACCTGCAATTGACAAAATTAATTCTACAGCAATAGGATTTGATAAATTTGAATTACCATCAAATTCTTTTCCAATGACCAGTTGGTATGCGGGACAATTATTTTCTGGTGATAGAACTACCGCTACTTTTACAATAAAAAATCCCACCAATGATGAACTTTCCATAAATGTAAAATCAAAAACTTTATCGTTAATCTCTAAAACACAATTTAATGGAACTACTGTTGTTAGAGAACAAGATTCTATTCTAAATACAACAAATATTTTTGTTCCAAATTATGTAAAACTATCTGATGTTACTGATAATTCTAACTTAGAGAATTTTTTTAATGATGATGATCCAATTCCTATTGATTCTTCTTTAATGATACTTAATGTGAATTTTCCATTTACAGAATTTATGAATAGTACTGCAGAAATTTATGCAGATGATCTTCAAATCTCTTCATTATACCTCTATGATTGGATTGACAATAACAATGATACAAAAATTACTAGTAACGAATTATCTATGGTAAATAGAGCTGGTTCTTGGGGAACTGTTCAAGAGTTACGAGTTTCAGAACCAACAGATAAATTTGAAGGAGTTCCACTGGTAGGTGTTTACCCAGTTCCAACAAAATATTCTTATTGGTTAGGAAACACTGGAGAAAATTCTACTTCTATGGATTATACTCTATCTGCAAGTTATTACAAAAAAGATAATTGGAACATGTTATGGCCTGAATCTGAAACAATCATTGTTCCCTCAAATGATATATCTACAGTTGATGTAACTTTAGTTACTCCAAGTGATCTACAAACAGGTGTATATCAAGGATTTTTAACTTTTGAAAGTGATAGACATACAGTTAATGCACCTGTCTCTTTTGTAATCAAAGAATTAGTAAATGAAATTGATTCTACAGTTTTGATCAAAGGAAAACAAAGTGATGATATTATTTATGATAATGGATATACAAAAGGTGCATTTGATATGGTTAATCGTTACATGGCAGGAGATTGGAGGCAATATTATTTTGATATTCAAAATGAATCAATTAATTCAGCTGCAATAGAACTATCCTGGATTTCAGACAATACTAATCTTGCAGTATTTGTAATGAATCCTTCAGGAGAAATCATTCAAACAAATGTTCCATCTGGAGTATTTGGTCACTTCCTTGGATGGCCATCCCTTGATTGGTTAGGTAATTCTCCATTTAGTCAAGGTGGAGGATTTTTCCCAGTAAAAAACAAAGATGATACATCAACTGTACTTTATGTTCCAATTAATCAAACAGGAACTTATACCCTTTTGACCCATTCAACTTTGTTTGGAGGTGAATCTACAACTGAACCAATTACACTTGTTGCAAAATTCTCAAATATTTCATCTGAAATTATTTTAGACAAAGAGATTGGTATTGAATCTAAAAATATTGTAAATGAAAATTTTGTTCCTGTTCATGAAACAATTACCAATGATGAGGTAATTGAAAATGCTTTATCAAATTCATCTCTTGGAGTGGGTATTGTAATTGGAATTATTATTGGAGTTGCGATCGGAGTTGTTTTTGTATTTATCATTAAACAAAAACCTACTAAATAATTGAACAAGGTTTATAAGCAATTTGGCGAGTTAGTCAGCTGAATGTCGGAGCTGGGGACAAAAAAGTCTGGCGGATTATCCCGAAGAGACTTTCTAAAATTAATGGGTGCTGCAGGCACGGGATTAGCTTTTGCGCCATTTGTCCCATTTGGTAATTTCATGCCAAACCCAAATCAGGCATCTCTAGAAAAAGTCCCAGTAATTTTACCTGATGGAACTCAGGCTAACATCAATACTTATCCAATTAATCACGCTGAAGTTATTACATATCCTGCAACAGGTGATGCTGCACTTGATGCAGAAGCATTTCGTAAATGGCAATTCATTAGACTACCTGAAGAATTTGGTGGTGCTGAAAAAAATGTGGCTGCTATTCGAGGATATAGTATGATATGTCTTCATCTTTGGTGTTTATGGAAATATTGGCCAGATGAGGGAAGAAAAAGAGGTGAATGTCCTTGTCATGGTAGTATGTATGATCCTGTAACTGGAACTGCCTTTGTTGGTCCCGCATCTGTTCAAGCTGCACCATCAAATACATTACCTAAATTATCTTTTGAAATTGATTCAGATGGATTTGTATTTATTTTACCACCAAAGTTTGACGTAAATGATAATGGAGTAATTGGATATGGCCGTTTCGCTTGAGAGAAAAACTGGAGTAGTTGCACTCCTTTATTGGTTATGGGATGGTGTAGATAGAACAATTTTTACTGCAATAAAATTCTCATTCCCTGCAAGATTTGTTAGTCCATTTGGTTTCTTAGGAATGTTAACTTTCATCGTATTCATCATACTTGGAGTTTCAGGAGCTTTACTCATGTTTTATTATCAACCAATCTTAGATAGAGCTTGGGATAGTGTTCAATTCATTAATGATGATGTTCCATTTGGTTTCCATATTAGAAACATCCACTATCACGGTTCAAACGCGATGGTACTTTTAGCTGTACTTCACATGTATTATCAATACTTTAGTGGACGATACAAAATTAGAAATGAAGTTTTGTGGATGACTGGTGTCATTTTAGGAGTTGTTACTATTCTTGAAGCCTTTACTGGATATGACGTTATATTTTCTGAAAGAGCAGAACTTGCAATCAGTATTGCGGCGTCACTAACAACATCAATTCCTGTTGTAGGACCTACAATTCGTGATGCGGCGTTAGGTAGTGGATTCTCCGACTTTGTATTAAGATTCTATGCACAACATGTCTTCTTGTTACCCATTGTAATGCTTGGATTAATGGCAGTTCACTTCCCACGATTTTTGGTATTTGATGTACCAATGGTCATGGCAATTGGTGGTGCTATTTTGATTACAGGTGGTGTGTTCCCAATTGATATGGGCTTCAAATTTGAGCCTACTGTACCTCCGGGTGTGACTGTTCCTGAATGGTATCTAACTGGAATCTATGCATTCATGAGGACGCAATATGACAAGTTTGTTACAGGATTGTTATGGCCTTTGTTGTTTATCATATCTATAGTACTAATTCCGTTTATTGACAGATACAAGAAATTCTCATGGAGAGACAGACCAATAATTACTGCATTTGGAATTACTAGTCTTGCCCAAATTATGGTTACCACGTATTGGGGATTTTACATCTCACCAGACATTTCTATTCCATTAGTAGAGCGTTTGGTAATTGATCCAATATTCTTCTATTCTACAATGATCTTGATGGTTCCATTAGGATTTGGATTTACATATATGATGATTAAACTTGCAAATGAAGCTGAAAGAAAAGCAAAGATTGCTAAAAACACTGGTCCACAAAAAGTGGCAACAATCAATCTTTCTGAAAAATGGATCAACTGGGTATTAATCGCATTATTGGCATTCCAAGTATTCCTAAACATTGCAGCATACAATGCAGCATTGACTGGAATGAAAAATATTTCATTGTTCTTTATTGGAATTATCTTGCTTGTCTTTGCAGCATTCTTCCATGTTTACAGATATGCAATGAGTCAGGAAAAAAATGCACCACCACCAGCACCTGTTCCAGTACAAGAAGAAAAACCAAAATTAACTGAAGCTTCAGAGGAGACAAAGAAATGAGTTCTCCGACTTCTAGTCATGCATATGGTATTGGTGTAATGGCAGTGATTATTGCAATGTCCACTTTTGTAGTATTTTACACTTCATTTTATCTCCCTGAATCAATGGCAAAACCATCTGTTTCTGATCATATTTTACATCCTGAAGAAGATTTCATAATAGAAATTGTCCCAGGTGCTGTAATTGAAGGAAATGAAAACTATGTTCCAAATGATGCGACTGCATTATTGACGTTTAGTAACAAAGTAATCTGGCAAAATAACGATGATACTGCACACACTGTAACTCCTGATCATAGACATGCTGATGCTTATAGTGGTGACTTTGGTTCTCCTGGTGTTATGAAACCTGGTGATTCATACGAATTTTTATTCACTGAACCTCAAGAAGTACATTATCACTGTACCCCACATCCATGGATGACTGGTTCAATTAGTATTGAAAAGAGTAGATTCTAGATAGAATATTTTGCAAATATTATTTGACTTTCAATTTCTTTGTGTTGTTCAATAATTGACACTCTAAATTTTACTTCATGTTCTTGTTTTGGTTCAAAATTAATTTGTGCAGTAAATTCAGCTTTATTTTCAGGCATTACATCCTTGTTGATAAATAATCTTGAAACATTTTGAGAGATATTTTTTTGATTATATGATTTGTAAATAATATGTTCATTTGAATCAAAAATTTGTGTATTAATCACCACCCCATCATATCTTCCAGGATATGATACTGATATGATTCCTTTAATTTCGGAATTTGGATGAATTTCTAATGAATTTAATTCAAATTCTATATCTTTCACAAAAATTTGTACATAATTGAAAATAAATAATTTTGTTAAACGCGCCCAAAGGGCTTCGATCCCTTGACCATCGGATTAGAAGTCCGACACTCTATCCATGCTGAGCTATGGGCGCAATAACCTGGCAATTAATTACCATTTTAAGGGTTTATTCGGACAGACTGATTAGTTAAATTCTAGTGCGGTACTCAGACCCAGTACATGGTAAAACAGTACTATAACGTAATTGAGGACTTTGATACAAAAAAAGATTATGGAATAAAAATCAAAAATCAATACAGAAAATGTTTGGAAACATTACGCAAAGGCGACAAAGTAAATCCACATGAATTTACAACAAAACATCTCAACGAATTTACCACAAAACCGCGATTATTTCAGACAAATCGAATGCTAACATACCACAGTTTTGCAATAGGCAAGAAAATAGGCATGATGGTTGAATCTGACCCACAAGAAAAGGGCATAGCAATGCCATATGACGAGTTTTGCAAACTAGAAACTATCCAGTATCATTCCGACCAACTTCGCGGGTCTCGTTACAAAAACATTGATCCAAAGAAATTGGTTGGAACAGCAAGTGCATATTCGTATAGACTATGGCATTTTAACAACTGGATTTCGGGAAAAAAGTTTGAATTCAATATACAAATCCAAACAGGAAAGGACACTTTCAAGCGAGAACGTGATTTTGTAAGTATTGATAGTGTGGAGCATTTGCTAAAAATGAAACAAGAACCATACAGTATAGCATCTGATTACATTAAGGTAATCAAGAAATATTTGCTAGACCCAAAACATGATGGAAAAAGAGCAGGTTCTATGAAAATAGACTATGGTGCAATAAAGTCATACTTTGAAAAAAATGATGAACCACTAGTTTTCAGATTTGACCTTACCACAAAGTATCGAACAACTAATGGAGAAGATGAACAACCTAGTCTAAGTTTAGATGAATTCATGAATTTACTAGTTGAAGGAAAACCTAGTCTATTACAAAAGGCAGTTTTCTTGTGTAAATTACATAGAGGACTAGATACATCAACCCTTGTTGATAGATTCAACTTTCAAGTATGGAAACAACTTATCAAATACTTTGGGACACCAGAATATGATGAATGGAATCTAGAGAAATGTCCTGTACCAATCAAAATAACACGAATGAAAACAGATTACACACATACAGGATTCCTAGATTTGGATGCTATAGTTGCAATTCAGAGATATCTGGTGTTTAGAAAAGACAAAACAGGAATAGAAATGACAAATGACCAACCACTATTTCTTAATCAAAGAAACGAACCAATTTCAGACAAATGGGTAGGTTCTAGTCTTAAAAAATTGGCAGAAAATGCAGGATTAAAAAAAGAAATCACAGGATACATGCAAACTAGATACAAAATCAATTCACATGAAATGCGTGACTTGTTAAAATCAACACTAATTGATTCAGGCGTAAGATACGACCTAACAGACCATTTCATTGGGCATAAACCAAAGGATAGTTACGAAAAACAACATTCACTATACCCAGAAACCATGCGTGATGAATATTCCAAAGCATCAAAGAGACTCAACGTCTTTACAAACTTTACAGGGTTTGTAAAGGGATTTGAAAACACAGAACAGTTACAAGAAAAAATAAGAAGTTTAGAACAACAACAAAAAACTAACATTCAAACACAAAAAAGTATGCTAACTATTCTAAAACAAAAACAAATCATTCCTTAATTTTTTTAAAGCAAAAAAAGTTACCTATTTAACCATTCAGTCATTTTCTAAACTTTTTTTCTAAAAATATACCATTTGGTTAAATTCTACTTTGAAGCATTGCATTTATGGGCAAAAAAATAAAATGTAAAAATCACAACATTACACTAACAATACCACAAAATGATATTGAACATACATCCCTGGTTTTACAAGTTACATTGTTGTTAGAACATTTGGAAGAATTCCCATTATGTACATTTGAGGAGATGAAATTAGAACATGTAGTGTAACATATGTTAATGATACGCCGGCCTGTAAAAATTTAGTATATGTTAGTAGAGATGGTTTTATTTTTTTATTTTATTTTTTTTATTATTTTATAGTAGAATAATTATTAACGTTACATAACGTCAATAATTAATTCATATCAAATCAGAAAATAATTTTTGTAAATTTAACGTTAAAACGCAACATACTATGGGTTGGTATTTTTTTTAAAATACATGTTTTGCGCATATTTTATGCATAATCTATGCCTATTTTCCGCCAAATTTTATTTTCTAAAACTCTATAAACTAGACCTAGTGAATAAAATCCATGAGAGATACCATTGGTGGATATCCATATGAGGCAAAAAAGACAGGCGGAAAGACAGTTATCAAATTCTTCCATAAAGGAGAAAATGTGAAACATCCAGATGCTGCCAAAATGACGTTAGAATTAACCTCTGCAGATATCAAAAAACTATCAAAACTATAATCGCCTAGCGATCAAATAGAATAAAAATCGACATTATTTTCAAAACTAGCTTCAAGTTTTACAACTTACATACAGAAGGGTTATAACTTACATACAAAATTGACAGGCATGGTACGCCCACTGACCAGGGAAACAGACAAAGAAACAGGGCTCATGGTCTTTGATGCAGTACGAGGGGTTCAGGCAGGAAAAGAATTCTATTCTGCAATGGTTTCATTTAAGACAATTTCAGAACACTTCAAGTTTGATGACCCAACAATAAAGGCTGACCAAAGGGCTCAGAGAATAATTAGAGAATCACGAGTTCCACAAATTGCAAATTATATTATTCAGAATCCTAACAACTATGTTTTTTCATCCATTACAGTTTCAGTTGGAGGTAACATGACGTTTCAACCAGTGCCAGGGTCAGGAGAGTTGGGACGAACTGGAACATTAACTATACACATGGATTCACCATTACTAATCAATGATGGACAACACAGATGTGCTGCAATCAAAGAAGTATATTCAAAACATAAAGAATTTCAAAATGAAAAAGTTTCAGTTGTATTTTTCTCAGACGAAGGACTAAAGCGCAGTCAACAAATATTTTCAGATTTAAACAAACATGCAGTAAAACCTACAAAATCATTAGGATTACTATATGATCATAGAAATCCATATGGAACATTTATGAAAAATCTAATTGCAGACATTGATGTCTTTAATGGACGAACAGAAGTAGAAAGAGCAAGTATTTCTCCTCGTTCTAAAAATTTCTTTACATTAAATGGATTAGCAGATGCAACACGGTATCTACTAAAATTAAGAACAAAGTCAATCTCAAAAGAGAATCAACAGTTAGCAAAAGATTTCTGGGATACCGTATCAAAGAATATGCCTGATTGGCAATTACTATTGGACAAAGAAACAGACGTTCACCCTTCTGATTTGAGAAAACAATATGTCCATGCATATACCAATGTTCTAAATGCAATTGGTATTGCAGGACATGTGTTAGTTACTCAACATGTTGATTGGAAAAATATGTTAAAGAAACTCAAAACAATACCATGGGAGAGAGATGATCCTGTTTGGCAAGGAAAAATTATGAACGAACATCAGATGGTCAAAAATAAAATTGGAATCAAAAAGGCAGCAGATTACATTTTACTCAAATGCGGCTCAAACACAACTCTAGATGATTTTGAAAACCAGGAAAAAACCAAATGACAGTTGAATCTGTGTTCAAATCACGCTCATTAAAGCAAATTTACGAAGAAATACGTGAGGTATATCTATCTGACAATCGTCCATGGATTCTTGGATTTTCAGGAGGTAAGGACTCTACATGTATGGTACAACTAATCTGGCATGCCCTCAAAGAACTACCCAAAGACAAGAGACAGAAAAAAATCTACATTATATCATCTGATACTTTGGTAGAATCACCAAAAATTGTTGAGCAAATAATATCAACCCTTGACATGATGGAAAAAGCAGCAAAAAAAGATGGATTACCAATTAGTACAAATTTAGTTCAACCCGAAATTAAAGACTCTTTTTGGGTTTGTCTTTTAGGATTAGGATACCCCGCACCGACAAACAATTTCCGATGGTGTACTGATAGATTGAAAATTAGAAATGCAGACCGTTTCATTAATGATAAAGTTTCAGAGTATGGTGAGGCAATCGTATGTCTTGGAACAAGAAAAGACGAGAGTGGTTCTCGTGCACAACTAATGAATCTCTATGAGATAAAGGGAAGTTATTTGTCAAGGCATTCAAAATTTGCACAGACCTATGTGTATACTCCACTACGAGATTTTATCACAGAAGATGTTTGGAATTATCTATTACAAAACAAAAATCCATGGGGTGGAAATAACAGAGACTTACTTGCATTGTATCAGAATGCTGATGCTGCAGAATGTCCATTGGTGGTAGATTCAAGTACTCCATCATGTGGAAATTCTAGATTTGGTTGTTGGGTTTGTACTGTAGTTGATAGGGATCGTTCCATGGAGAATCTAATTGATTCAGGTGAAAATTGGATGGAGCCGTTACTTAATTTACGACAAGACCTTAAAGATACACAAGAACCTGAAAAGAAATTAGATTTTAGAGAATTCAAAAGAAGAGATGGTAAAGTTATGCTTCAAACAGAAAGTTCTGATAAAATTATACCAGGACCATACAAGATGGATTACAGAAGAAAATTCTTGAGAAAATTACTAGAGGCTCAAAACAGTGTACAAAAAAATGGTCCAGACCCAAAAATGCGACTAATACTAGAGGATGAACTGCATGAAATTCAACGTATATGGAGAATGGAGCAAGGAGATTGGGAAAATTCAGTATATCAAATTTGTAAGGAAGTTACAGGTGAGGTAATTGCACCATTTCAAGAAGACCTTGGTGGATTTTCAAACGTTGAGCAAGAGATTCTAGATGAGGTATGCGTTGATAATAAAATTCCAAAATTACTAGTATCAAAATTACTACATGCAGAATTTGATTCACAGGGAATGACTAGACACTCCAAAGTCTTTACAAAAATTGGAAAGATATTATCTGAGGAATGGCGAGACATTGAAAAACTAGATGAAATTAAAAAAGAAATTCATGCTAAAAAAGCAGAAAAAAATGAATTCTCTTCAATTTATCCAAATAAAGTAAAGGAGACAGAAGATGCATCTGACTAGAGTTACTCTGAAAAATTATGGTGTGTATAGAGATAAAGTAGAATTCAATTTAGAAACAACTTCTGATAAACCAGTTGTACTAATTGGAGGAACAAATGGTGCAGGAAAGACAACTTTGTTTGAATCCATACTAGTTGGGTTTTATGGTAAATCATTTTTTGATAAAAAAACCACAAAAAAAGAATATGATAAATTTCTTGGAAATAAAATTCATAGATTTTTAGGAACTACAGCCTCTGCTGATTCCACATCAATAATCATTGATTTCAAATATTTTCACAATGGTGAAGTAGATGGTTATACCGTTGATAGAACCTGGAAAAATGAAGATGGCAGAATCATTGAGGAATTAAAGATAAAGAAAAATGGCAAAAGACTAGATTCTGTTGAGGAATCTCAATGGCAGTCATTTATTGAGGAATTAATTCCACGGGGAATTGCAAAATTATTTTTCTTTGATGGTGAAAAAATTGTAAAGATGGCAGAAGGTGAAAACGAAGAAATTGAAATAAAATCATCCTTTGATAGTTTGTTGGGATTAGATGTAGTTGATCAATTACATTCAGATTTGAAAGTGCATATCATGCGAAACATGAAAGATGATGCTAAACTAATCCAAGAACAACACGATAGACACATGGCAGAGCGTGATGAAAACGAGCAGGAAAAAAATGAATTTGAAAATTCGTTAATACAAAAAAGGAAGGAACTAGCCGTGATTTTAGATGCAATTGAGGAAAAAGAGGCTAATATCTCAAAAATCGGAGGTGGATTTGCCTCAAAACGAGAGGACCTCAAGACCAAAAAATCACAATTAATGATGAACCAGTCTGTTTTAGAATCAGAACTACGTGCAAAATTATCAGGACCATTACCTCTTTGTCTAACCCCAAAATCTGTCAAATTACTAAAATCTCAAATTCAAAAAGATCAAAAAATCCTAAAGGCACAATTTGAAAAAGAAATTGTTGATGAGAAATTAAAAGACTTGACTGCATCCCTTGATTCCAAAAAACTTTGGGGTGGAATTGATGTGAAAGCAAGAAAAGAAATCACTCAAAATATCTCCAAACTATTTGAATCAAAAAATATCGAGGGTTCTAGTATGTTTAATTATTCGACAGTAGAATATGAAAATATTTTATCAATTATTGATAATTTAAAATCAAGTTATCTAGAAGGGTTGGAGAAAAATTCTCAAGAATATAGTATAGTGACTGATGATTTACAAAGAGTTGATGTATCTCTAGTTAATGCACCAAATGATGATGAACTAGGTCCTCTAATTAATGACCTAAATGGAATGCATAATGAAAAAGGAATACTAGAAAATGAAATTAATCACATAGAAAATAAACTATCAAAGAAAATATCATACATTAACATGATCAATTTCAAATTACGAAACATACTATCAGACAAATACAAAAATAAAAATGCTGAATCCCAAGCAGAACTTGCAGTTAAAGTGCAAAAAGTACTAGACGAATATATTGAGAAATTAAAAATTAGAAAATTAGAATTACTAGAACAATATTTACTTGAAGAGGTTCAGAGATTGATGCACAAAGATAATCTCATCACCAAAGTTACAGTTGATAAAAAAACATTTGAGATAATTTTGTATGATAAAGATTCAAATGAATTTCCTAAAGATTTACTATCTAAAGGTGAAAAACAAATGTATGCAACTGCAGTGTTGTTAGCATTGGCAAAGACATCAGGCAAACCATTACCATTTATGATAGATACTCCACTTGCAAGACTAGACATTGGACATAGAGATAATTTGATAAAGAAATTCTTCCCATATGCATCTCACCAAGTTGTGATATTTTCAACTGATTCAGAAATTGATGAGAAATACTATCCAAAGATGAAACCATATCTATCACGCTCATATGCCATGGAATACCTGCCTGGAGAAGGCAAAACAAAGCAGCATTCAGGCTATTTCTGGAATGACTCAGGGGAGAAAGTAATTGCAATTTAACAGATTCCGATTCAATATGAGATCACAACATCTGTATGGTCAGCTAAAACACAAGACAGGACTTGGAATTAACGTACTTGCACGATATGGATTATGTTTGTCACTCAATGACCCATCTATTCCAAATCCAGATGAATTTGATGAAAAAGGAATGGAGATTCTACCTAGTATTTTGTTTGGAGAACATGAAAATATCTACATGGCATTAATGCTTAATCGATTACATACAGACAATTTATCACAAGATTCTGAAACATTACAGAAAATGACAAGAGCTCATCTGAATAGAGGAGCTGCAGCATTGTTCCCAAGGATAAATGATTTGTCAGACTTTAATGATATTATTCAATTAGAGCAAAAATGAGTGACATAAAATTTCCAATTTATTTGGATCATCATGCAACAACTCCGGTTGACCCTAGAGTAATGGATGAGATGATTCCATATTTTACAGAGATATTTGGTAATGCATCAAGCCTTGACCATCCATTTGGTTATGATGCATCAGTTGCAGTTGAGAATGCTCGTGAAACAATAGCAAATGGAATTGGTGCAAGACATGATGAGATTATTTTTACATCAGGGGCTACTGAATCAAATAATATTGCATTAATTGGCACGATGAGCAAGTATGCTGATAAAGGAAATCACTTGATAACATGTGTTACAGAACACAAAGCAGTTTTAGATACAGCAAAACATCTTGAGAGTTTGGGAAAAAAAGTAACTTACTTGAAAGTCAATGAGTACGGTGAAATTAATTTGAAAGAATTAGAGGATGCAATTACTGATGATACCGTAATGATTAGCATAATGTTTGCAAATAATGAGATTGGAACAATTGCAGATGTTGAAGCAATTGGAGAAATTGCCCACAAACACGATGTAATTTTTCACACAGATGCAGCACAAGCAGTAGGACACATTCCGGTTATTGTGGAATTAATGAATATCGATTTGATGTCATTTTCTGCGCACAAAATGTATGGTCCAAAGGGAATTGGGGCATTATACGTGCGTGGAGTAAAGCCTAGAGTAAAACCTGATGGATTATTCTATGGAGGAGGACAAGAGCGAGGAATACGTTCAGGAACTCTAAATGTTCCAGGAATTGTAGGATTTGGAAAAGCAATGGAGATTAGTCAAAAAGAAATGGATTCAGAGAATAAAAAATTCAAAGAGTGGACTGATTTGATGTTATCAGAATTTGAAAAAATTGGTGGTAAACTAAATGGACATCCTACAAAACGACTATCTCACAATCTCAATGTGTATTTCAAAGGTATTGAAAGTAAATCAATCATTAATTCAATATCAAAAGAGATTGCAATTTCTGCAGGTTCTGCATGTACTACACAAATTGTGGAACCATCACATGTTCTCTTAGCATTGGGATTGGATGAAGAAATAACTCATTATGCAATTAGGATTGGGTTAGGTAGATTCAATGAATTTAATGAAATTAAATTTGTCGTAAACAAAATTTGTACTGTGGTGAAATCATTAGAAAAAATTCGGATCTAAGTTTTTAACATATTATTTTTTAATTATAATATGACTTCTTCAAAACTAAATAAAAAAGAAATTATTAATACTTGGAAAAAATTTGGTGATGATAAAATTATTTCTGCCAACTTGGGTATTCCTGAAGACTTTGTGAGTGATTATATTGAATTCAACAAAATTCCTAAGAACATAAAAAACATGATCCATCACCCTTACTCTCTTCTTAGATATAGTGAAATTATTCAATTGATTTTTAGAACTATGAGGATTATGGGAGATGGAATACAAAAAAAATCTGATGAAGATACTGTTAAACTTTTTAATTCTTTATTCAAACAATTTTTACAAGATTCATTTGAACCGTTGATTCATAGATCTGTTCAAAAACGAATGGTCTCTGAAAATAATGGAAAATCATGTCCTGAATGTGATTCAAAAAAACAAGCAGAAAAAATTAATGAAATTGAATTAGAACAACCCGTATCAGAATTAATTGATTCTCTTTCTGAAAAAAATGATATTGAGTTAAAGACTAAGTATGATCCTGAGTGGAAATGCGTTGATTGTGGAAATGAATGGCGTGGGCATTTGATTACTACATTTTTAGATTCTGATACAATATGATTTTTAATATTTTTTTATAAAAAATTTAGTTTTAAAATCACCCTAAATCTTTTATCACCCTTTATTGTGATATTATCATGGGCATAATTCCTGATACTCCAACAGTAATTCCTATGGAGAGCATTTCAATTGGTGCTAGTCAAGCACGTCAACGTGATACTAAAGTTGATGAAAACGACGATTTGGTTCATAGTATTCGTAAGGATGGATTGCTTAGTCCCATAGTAGTAAAAAAAATCGATGGCGGAAAATATGAGTTGTTAAATGGTCAAAGAAGATTTAGGGCCCATGAAATTCTTAATCTGTCAACAATCAAGGCATATGTTATAGAAGAAGATATAGATGAATTTCAAGCTAAAAGACTTTCCGTAGTTGAAAATGCTGCACGTAAAGATATGAAACGTGCAGATTATGTTGATTCTGTAGAAATTTTCATGAATAGATATGGAACAACAAAAGCTGTTGCAGAAGAATTAGGATTAACTGTGGAAACTGTAAGAAAATATCTTACAATTGGAAGATTACCTCAAGAAACTAAAGATGCTGTTAAAGCAAATACAATTTCAGTTTCTAATGCAATTAAAGCACTAGATGCATTAGGTGGGGATGAATCTGTTGTGGATCCTAAAGTATTACTAGAAACAGCAGAAGAAATTCAAAAACTATCTCCTCAAGCAAGACCTAAATTCATTGAAATTAAAAAACATGAACCTACGTTAAGTGCTAAAGAAGCTGGTCAAAAGGCTGTTCAAAGAACTGAATTGAATGAATTTACAATAGAGGTAACGGATGATCAAATGTCTAGAATTGATAAATTCAAACAAAATGAAAAAATCGATAAAACTGAAGATGCTGCAGTAGAATTAATCGATAAAGGATTAGATTCTTCTGAAAATTAATGTCCATTCTGCAAAATCCAAAGCGATTAGCTAAGTTACTTGCAAGTGTTAATGTATCTCATTCTGATAGACCTCTTGGACCTTTAGATGTAGCAAATGAAATTTCCTTATTGTTATCTGAATTAAATGATGATAAAAAAGAACTTGAAAAAAGATTACCCATAAAATCTGATATGATTAAAGCATTTTTAAGATTATTACAACTCCCTTCTGAAATTCAAGATATCGTAATTTGGGGTCAATCTAACAAAGAAACTGGAGAAATCTCTTTTACTTCTGCTCAAGAATTAGTTAAATTAAAAAATTCTAATGATGTTTTAAAATTAGTTGGTGCTATACACAGTGTTCCTAGACCTGTTTCAAAAAATGAAATAATTGGAATTGTGAGTTTAAAAAATAGAAATGAACAAAAAACTATGGATGATTGTATAAAGGAAGTCCTAAATGTAACTCGACCAATAACAATACAACATTTTCTCTTTATTAGTGGAATTCAACCACCTATTGTTCAATCTTTGATGAAAGCATCTGAAGAAAAAAATATTGAACTAAATGAATTTGCAATAAAAATAATTTCAAAAAAATTTCCTTCTGATTCTGTTAAAGGTATTAAAGTTCATGATGATTATGTGCGACTTAATTTATCTAAAGAAGGAAAAACTTTCATCAAAGAATATTCTGATTCTAATAATTTGTTAAGAAAAGATGTCATAGACCATATATTTTCTAATGAGGACTTGGATCATGAATAATGATGAACTTTTCTCTCAAGTAAATATCACGGATGATGGTGCAATTTGTTTAGGAAAATCATTAGTCTGCGATGGATTTGAACCTGGATACAAAGCAGCAGCTTTTACCCATATTCATTCAGATCATATTTCAAAAAGTTTTGAGACTTGCATGCATCAATATGATGTTTACACTTCAAAAATCACTGGAGAATTATTAGAAACAATCACTGATGATACCTATATTGGAAGAACTCAATTTCATCAAATAGATTATGATTCCCCTCAAATGATAAAATATGATGGTAAAGGAGATTTATTGACATTAATAGAATCAAAACATATGCTTGGTTCTAGTCAAGTTTATCTTCAAACACATGACAAATTAAAAATTCTTTATTCTGGTGACATATCCCCTGATGATCACCCTCCAAAATGTGATGTGTTGGTAGTTGATTCAACTCATGGTGATCCACGATTTGACAAAATAATTGATCATCCAAGTTTAGAGAGAAGATTACTTGAAGTAATTACTGAATCAATTGATAATGGAAAACCTGTATGTGTTCATGCCCATAGAGGACGTTTACAACATATCATGCATCTTTTATCAAACCATAAGGATATTCCTGAAACTGTACCTTTCTTATCATCTAAAACTGAATATCAATTATCTCAAATTTATCACAAATATGGGATTAATGTGAAAGATATGATTGATTTAGATTCTTATGATGCTGATGAGATTACTCATGACAATTACCCTTGGATTGAATTTAGATCAAATTCACTTATTACAAAAAAAGAAGAAAGAGGACAAATGACGAATGTTGCTATGATGGGAGGATTTGGTAAAGCCACTATGATGCAAGGAGATAACAAATGTTGGATTGCATCAGATGACCATGCAGAATTTACTGATTTGTTGAGATATGTCAAAGAGGCAGAACCTCAAGTTGTAGTCACTGATAATTTCAGAGCTTCTTTTGGGGACAGATTAGCTGAAGAAATAAACTCTATAGGATTTCCTACAAAATCTTTACCTGAATTGAAAAATGACTAAACAAGATCAACTATACAAAAATTATTTGAAAGATTTTTTAAAATCTGGATTAGAATTATGTGAAAATGAAATTAATTCTTCACTTAACTTATACCAAAAACAAATTCAAAAACCAGTTTTTCAAAATAACATTTTAACAGGTTCTACGACTATCACTGTTATTGATTATAATAAATTAATCCATACATTAAAAAAAAGAATTAACAAGTATCCTAAAATAAATTCATTTTTTAAAGTGATTAAAAATATCTTCAAAGCAAATATAGATAATATTGAATCTAAAAATACATTCAAAATAGATATTGATTATGATGAATTATCTTCTGAACAATTTTTTAATTTTTTATTCCAATATTTAATGGAATATGGTACTATTTTCGATAATTTAAAGTTCAAAAAAGTATTGTCTAAATTTGAAAATTTCATAAGTAATGATTTTTTTTCATATTATTATTTAACCCCCTTATACAATGTAGAAGGTGATTTTCCAGAATTACAATTATCGTCAAATTTATGGATTAAAAAAATTGATGATTTTGAATATTCAAAAATTGTTAATCTTAATAATTTACCTTTGAAAGAAATTCTACCTCATCAAAAAAGATTGAGATATGTGATAATATGTAAAATCATACGTAAAAAGAAATCTAATTTTGTTCAAACTGCTTTAGAAAATTTTGAAAATGTTGTTAATACGTTAAAATTATTTGGACAGGGAAATCCTCAATTTGGTAATCTGTATACTTTCTCGTCTAGAGATTGGAATGTGGATGGATTGCAATTAGTTGAACGTGGTCATGAAAAACCTGCTTCATCTAAAAAATGTGTATTAAATTCAAAATCTTCTAAAAGTTTTGGAGTTTTTTTTAATAACATATTTGATGATTTACTTTCTTTGGAAAATTCTGATTTCTTATATTCTTCAATCACTAGATTTGGGATGTCTTTTCATCATCGAAAACCTGTTGATAAAATCGTGGATTATGTTATTTGTTTAGAATCATTACTTGTCCCAAATATTGGTGATGCGACGCTCAAAATATCTCATAGATTAGCATCATTACTGGGTAAAAATGATGATGAAATTTTATGGATTTGGAATTTTATGAAAACTGCTTATAAATTTAGAAGCGGATATTTGCATGAAACTAAAGAAAGAGCTTTTACAGTAAATTCCCAAAGAATGGATTTGAATATTGTTTCAGAAAAACTAGAGGAGTTTTCTAAAATAGCTTTACTTCGAATGATCGATTTAATGGAAAAATACAAATCTCAGAAAAAAATAATTGAAGAACTTGATACAGCAATATATGATAGAAAAAAACTTGATGATTTAAAAAAGAATTTCAAGTATTGATTTTTAGAATTAATTAAATTTCTCTTTAATTTTTTGAGTTACAACCCAACCACTACCATTTTTGTCCCATTGAACTTTTTCCTCTCTTTCAAGTAATGGTAAATTCACTTTTGGAAAACTTTTTGCTATTAAATGTGGATTTACAGGCTCGTTATCTAGAATATATTTTAAAACTTTCATTTCCATATCATTTGCAAAGATTTGGTCTAATTTGATTTCATCAAAATCTTCTTTGGCAAATTCATTTTTTACCAAAAAAGTTTCAGGATCAGTTAAAATTTCTGATGCTGTTTTTTTTGCTATTCTTTGTTTATGATTATGCTCCCATCTTAAAACAAATTCAGCAACTTTGAGATTTTTTGTAGATACTAACAAATGATATTGTATGTCAGTACGATCACGAAATTTATCAAATTTACTATCATAATATGGATATTTTGATTTTAATTTGTTTAATTGTGAAGTTTTTGTTCCAGTTGAAATTGGTTGTTCACTTTTAGATTCTAGGAAATCATTAAAATGCATGATGATTGATTTTTGATTTTTTACTGTGTTTTGAGATTTAATTCCAATACTGTATCTTTTTTCAAAAATATCTTTTATTGATTCATTTGGAAATTGATTTGCTAAAACAACAAATTTTTGTAAAACACTAGTGTATGGTTGTGGATTTATCAAATTCTTAAAATTTACAAATCCTTCAATTTCTTTTTGGGTAATTCTTTCACGATTTTTCTTTTCATTCTCATTTTTAGTATGAGAATTACGACATTCACGACAGTAACTTTGTCTAATTGATTTTCCTCCACTTACCCTCATTCCAAAAATAGATTCGATATTATCTGCAGTTGGTTTTATACCACATTTTGAGCATGGATTTTGATTAAGGGATTCAAAAATTACCTTTTTTGCTGCAACATCATCTGCTAGTTTTTCCTTGTATACTTTATTTCGAGGTTTTTGTCTAACGCGGTAATTACAACAATTACAATACCATCCAACAGAAAATTCAGTTGCGGGAATATTGTTTTTCATATGAGCCCCATGATAATCTATCCATTGTTCACAAATTTGGCAACGAGCTTGTCCTGAATCATATCGTTTTCCATTAGAAGGTCTTTTCGCTTTGAATTGATTACAAATTCTTTTACAAACCCCACCTTTAGTTGAATTCTCTTCTTCTGTTTCCTCTTCTTCTGTTTCCTCTTCTTCTGTTTCCTCTTCTTCTGTTTCCTCTTCTTCTGTTTCCTCTTCTTCTGTTTCCTCTTCTTCTGTTTCCTCTTCTTCTGTTTCCTCTTCT
>Ga0233434_1000255_pt1 | contig 65944 bp, 50 predicted proteins | sample SI_122_August201_4_FD_182738 | JGI IMG/M metagenome (GOLD analysis project Ga0233434, IMG submission 182738) | Seawater microbial communities from Saanich Inlet, British Columbia, Canada - SI_122_August2016_120_MG | ecosystem: Environmental > Aquatic > Marine > Inlet | place: Canada: British...
CCATTGGGTCTGAACTGACTCAGGCTTTTGCCCGGCTCGGGTGTGAGGTGACTCAGGTTCAGCGTAACAAGCGGCTACTTCCCAAAGAAGACCCCGAGGTATCGCAAATGGTTTTAGAAAGTTTCCAAAGTGAGGGAATCAATGTGTTGCTACAACACACCCCTAAAAAGTTTTTTAAACGTGACGGAAAAGATTTTTTGGAGTGCGAACATAATGGGAGTTCGGTTGAAGTGCCGTTCGATGCTCTCTTGATTGCTTTGGGAAGAAAAGCGAATACGACCGGATTTGGTCTGGAGGAGCTGGGGGTTGAGTTGAGCCCCAGGGGAACGATCCAGGTCGATGAGTATATGCAGACTAATATTCCAAATATATATGCCTGTGGGGACGTTGCCGGCCCCTATCAATTTACCCATACAGCGGCTCATCAGGCCTGGTACTGCGCGGTCAATTCAATGCTGAGTCCTTTTTATGGTTTCAAAGTGGACTACAGCACAGTGCCCTGGTCGACCTTTACCGACCCTGAAGTGGCCCGGTCCGGCCTGAATGAGATGGAAGCCAAGGAACAAGGCATTCCCTATGAAGTCACAACCTATGGAATCGATGATCTGGATAGAGCTATTGCTGATGAAGCGGCTTATGGAATGGTCAAAGTCCTGACTGTGCCCGGTAAGGATAAAATTTTAGGGGTTACCATTGCAGGGCTTCATGCGGGAGATATTATTTCAGAATATGTCGCGGCGATGAAAAACGGATTTGGCATGAATAAAATTCTCGGCACCATTCATATCTACCCCACTTTGGCAGAGTCGAATAAGTTCGCCGCAGGAAACTGGAAAAAAAATAATGTTACGGAAAAAACCCTGGCCTGGGGTGAGAGAATCAATCGCTGGAGAAGAGACTATTTTTAACCTTCAAGAAAAGGTCCATGCCAAGCCGAGCAAGAGCCCGATTGCGCCGAGACAACTCTTTGCCAGCTACCCCTTAGCAGGGGAGGCAACTGGGCAAGAGCCCGATTGTGCCGAGATAACTCTTTGCTCGCCAAATAAAGCGATGGCACACTGGCTCCACGCCTAGTGGTTATTCCCATTCGATGGTGCCGGGGGGTTTGGAGCTGATGTCATAGACTACCCGGTTGACTCCATGTACTTCATTGATGATGCGGTTTGAGAATTTCCCCAGGAGTTCGTAGGGCAGGTGAGCCCAGTCTGCCGTCATGCCGTCGGTGCTGGTGACGGCGCGGATGGCTATCACGTCTTCGTAGGTGCGGGCATCACCCATGACCCCTACGGTTTTGATCGGAAGCAGGACCGCGAACGATTGCCATAAACTGTTATACAATCCTGCGGTTTTTATTTCCTGCAAAATGATTTTGTCGGCGGCGCAAAGAATTTCGAGGCGTTCCGGGGTTACCTCTCCCAAGATGCGAATGGCCAGTCCCGGGCCCGGAAAGGGCTGGCGGTTGATGATCTCATCTGGCATTCCCATCTCGCGCCCCAGTACACGAACTTCATCCTTAAACAGTTCGCGAAACGGTTCGAGAAGTTTTAACCGCATCTTCTCCGGCAGGCCGCCAACATTGTGATGCGACTTGATCACCGCAGACGGGCCACCCTTGAAGGAGACCGACTCGATGACATCCGGATACAGGGTGCCCTGGGCGAGGAAGGTGAAGTCGCCCAGTCGTTTGGATTCTTCCTCGAAAACTTCGATGAAGGTATTGCCAATGGATTTTCTTTTCTGTTCCGGGTCGGTGATGCCTTTAAGTTTTCCCAGGAATTTGTCGGAAGCATCGATGACATCGAGGTTGATGCTGAAGTTGTCGCGAAACGTGCTTTCCACTTTATCTTTTTCGCCGGACCGCAGAAGTCCGTTGTCGATGAACAGGCAGTACAGGTTGTCGCCGATGGCTTTGTGAATCAGCACCGCCGCAACCGAAGAATCGACGCCGCCACTCAATCCGCAAACTACTTTTGAATCTCCTACTTTGTTGCGGATGTCCTGGATCATGTGCTCGACCAGAGAATCCATTTTCCAGTTTCTGGCGCACTGGCAGATTTTAAACAGAAAGTTGTTGAGGATCTTTGTGCCATCGGTTGTGTGGACCACCTCCGGGTGGAATTGCAAGCCGTAAATTTGCGCTACCGGGTTTTCAATGGCGGCCAGCGGTGAGTTTCCGGTGAAGGCAATACCTTTGAACCCGTTTGGCAGTTTTGAGATGCGGTCGCCATGGCTCATCCATACGGTGGAGTTGTTGTTCACCTCTTCGAACAGATGGGAAAATTCTTTCAGCATCAACTCGGCTCTGCCAAATTCGCGATGCGTGGAAGGGTCCACCTTGCCACCCAGTATATGGGTGATGAGTTGCATGCCGTAGCAGATTCCGAGAATGGGGATTTTCAGTCCAAACAGTTCCCGGTCACAAAGCAACGCGTCTTCTTCCAGAACGCTTGCGGGTCCGCCGGAGAGAATAATACCCTTCGCGTTAAAAGCTTTGATTTTGTCGAACGACAGGGTGCAGGGGTGGATCTCGCAATAGACCTGGCTTTCCCGCACTTTGCGGGCGATATTCTGGGTGTATTGCGACCCGAAATCAAGAATGAGAATTTTTTGTTCGTGTAGAGTGTCTGTGGTCATGTCAATGTGGGAAATTGTGTGGCCTGCCCGGAGAAATTGTTCAGTCGATATTATAGTTCGGCGCTTCTTTGGTCACGATCACATCGTGAACGTGGCTTTCCCGAAGTCCCGCCGAGGTGATCTTGATGAATGAAGCGTTCTTTCTCAATGCGGCAATGGTAGCGGCTCCGCAATATCCCATTCCTGCGCGCAGTCCTCCCAGCAGTTGGTGGACGGTGAATGCTAAAGCACCACGGAAGGGAATGCGTGCTTCCACTCCTTCTGGAACCAGTTTGCTTTCGGAGAGCTCCCATTCCTGAAAGTATCGGTCGCTGGAGCCCTGGGACATGGCGCCGATGGAACCCATCCCCCGGTATTCCTTGTAGCTTCTGCCCTGATAAAGGATTTTTTCTCCGGGACTTTCTTCTGTTCCCGCAAACAGGGAACCGATCATCACTGTGCTGGCTCCGGCGGCGATGGCTTTGGTGATGTCGCCGGAAAGCTTGATGCCGCCATCGGAAATAACGGGAATATTTTTTTTCTCTGCCACTTTAACGCATTCGGCAATGGCTGAGATTTGTGGCACGCCAACTCCTGACACTACACGAGTGGTGCAGATAGAACCGGGGCCAATACCAACTTTGACGGCGTCTACTCCGGCCTTGATCAAGTCTGCAGTGCCTTCTGCGGTGGCAACATTGCCGCCTATGAGTTCAAGTTTTGGGAAAGCCTTTTTAATTTTTCGGATGGTCGCCAGGACCTTTTCCGAATGCCCGTGGGCACTGTCGATCACCAGGACATCCAGTCCGACGCGGATTAAATCTTCAATATGTTCGATGGGATTTTGGGTAACCCCCAAAGCGGCTCCCACCAGCAACCTGCCTTTGGAGTCTTTGGCTGCGTTGGGAAATTGCCCGGCTTTCTCGATATCTTTGGTGGTGATCAGTCCTTTGAGGTGACCTTTTTTGTCGACCACCAGCAGTTTTTCGATGCGGTTGTCGTGTAACATTTGCTTGGACTTTTCCAGCGGTGTGCCTTCTGGAATGGTGACCAGATCGTCTTTGGTCATCAGGGAGCTGATTTTCTTGTTGAGGTTTTTCTCAAACCTGAGGTCCCGGTTGGTCAGAATTCCCACCAGTTTTTTCTTTTGCGTAATGGGGATGCCGGTGATGCTGTATTTTCGCATGACGCTCAGAGCTTCACTGATCTTCTGGTTGGGACCCATGGTGATCGGGTCGGGGATCATGGCACTCACCGAACGTTTGACCTTGTCGACCATTTTGCGCTGTCTTTCCGGTGGAAGACTGCGATGGATGATGCCGATTCCACCTTCCTGAGCCAGGGCAACGGCCAGATTTGTCTCGGTAACCGTGTCCATGGGGGCACTGATTAACGGGCAGTTGAGTTTGATGTTGCGGGTCAACCGGGTTGAAAGTTTTACGTTTATGGGTAAAACTTTCGAATGGGCGGGCAGGAGCAATACATCATCGAAAGTAAGGTAAGTTGGGACGTTTTTTGGGTCAATCATAAGATACTATAACAGAAATTTTTTAAAGAGGTCTCTATTTATTTGGCGAGCAAAGAGTTGTCTTGGCACCACTAGCCGTTGCCAGTTGCCTCCACGGCTAGTAGGGTGATAACCTGAATGATATGAAATTATCAGCACAAATTATTTTTATTCTGTGGGTATTTTGTGGGTCGGTCATGGCCCAGCCCCTGTTTGAAGGCGGCCCCCTGTTTCAGGGCTCCGGGGAGAGGGAAGACTGGATGGGCACCTATTTCCAGGGCCGGAAGATGGGATTCACCCGGGCGCAAACCAGCTGGTCCCCAGAGGGCATTGAGGTGGACTCCACGGTTTTTTTTCAGATTCGCTCAAAATCCATGGATCAGTCCACCACCATCAATCAAAAGACCCGGCTGGGCCCGGATTTTAAGCTCCGCGGTTTCTCGCTTTTGCAGGAGATCACCGGACACAGGCAACAGGTCGAGGGCCAGGTGGAAGGCAATCGGCTTGTCTACCGGATCAGGTCGCGCGGGTTTGATAAGGAAAAGTCCATTGAGTTTCCCCCGGGGACACTTCCTTCCTCAACCTTTCTTTTGAATTTGATGGCGGACGGATTGAAAGTGGGGCAAAAAGGCATCCTGCCGTTATTTCTGGAACCGTTCCAGATGCTGGTGGACCTGGAGTATGAAGTCCTGCGCCGGGAAAATTTACAGTACGCAGGCAAATCCGTTGAGACTTTAGCGATCAAACAAAAATTCAGCGGCATCGAAACTACTTTATGGGTAGCCGGGGATGGTTCGGTGATCAAGGAAACCACTAATCAGGATTTTGAGTCATTCAAAGAGTCTGCCGAAGTGGCCCAGAAACTCGATGAACCGCTGACGATCAGTAGCATAATTACCATGAGTCTGGTCAAGCCCGACCGGCCAATCGACCGACCGGACCGGGTGGAGGAAAGCATCTTCCACCTTCATCCTATTCGTTCACCCAAGTTCGTTCCAGAGGACCAACGGCAAAAAATTCTCAAGACAGAACAACTGCCGAATGGTTTATATCGGGTCACGTTACAAGTTAAAACCGAAGCGAAACGGAGTTCGTCGAGTGGGCTCGGAAAACCGGACGCAAAATACCTGGAAGATTCGGCCGAGGTGCAGGCCCGGCATCCGATGATCCGGGCTCTGGCACGGGAACTTGTCGCAGACAGCAGTGATGTCTGGCAGGTAGCTAAAGATATCAACCGCTGGGTGTACCGCAATTTGGCAAAGGAACTGGTGGATACTGTCACGGCGTTGGATGCCTTGCATGAAAGGCGAGGCGAATGCCAGTCTCATACTTATCTGTTCACGGCGTTGGCCCGGGCGGCGGGCATTCCCACCCGCATTGTCAACGGGTTGGTGTATTCCAAAGAATATGAAGGGTTTCTCTACCATGCCTGGCCGGAAGTTTATGTAGGAGAATGGCGGGCTCTCGACCCGACATTTGGTCAGGATCTGGTGGATGCCACCCACATCAAGCTGACTGAAGGAACTCAGGAGGGTCCTTTCCGCCTGATGGAGTTTGTCGGCAAACTTAAGATCACCACCACTAGCCACTAGGCGTGGGGCCAGTGTGCCGTCGCTTTATTTGGCGAGCAAAGAGTTTGTCTCGGCGCAATCGAGTTCTTGCCCAGTTGCCTAACCCTCTCCCATAAAGGGAGAGGGAGCAAAAAATTCCTTCTCCCTCCAGGGGAGAAGGTTAGGATGAGGGGGGCTTATGAAAGACTAGTCCTGCTTGCGTTATACTCCTTCCGCTAAATCGCAGAAAAATCGCCTCCCCCTGAATTAAAAAATTAATTTTTTTGTCAGTCTTGATATTGATTTTTGCTTTTTATTCGCCTATATTTAGGGGTAGAGAGGAAGGCGAAACCGTTATGTTTTACGGCCTTGAAGGAAAGTTTTTCGGGGGCTCTGGAATTTCGTTGACAACACTATATGTTGTGTTACTTTCATTGGGCGATACACAATATAGACATTTTGTGGTCAGAGGCACCCAAAAATTTTGAGAGAAAAAGCGCAGTTTGACATCGGGTTTGTCCTTGAAATTATTGCGCTATGACTGATTTTTGAAATAATTTTCTTTAGCTATACGGAGCGTTACTATGCTAGTCGACCGGGTATTCACCAAAGACCATCAGGATCCCTATAAGGGAATTCGTTTTGTTGAGCGGGATTCTAAAATCACCAATGCCGATGGTTCTTTGGTTGCTGAAATCAAGAACGTTTCGGTGCCAGACACATGGTCGCAGGTAGCGGTGGATATCATGGCGCAGAAATACTTCCGCAAGGCGGGAGTTCCGGCCCGATTGAAAAAGAAATTCGAGCCCGGGTTGCCCGAATGGCTCTGCCCATCAGTACCGGATGAGGAGGGATTGAACCAGCTTCCTCAATCAGCGCAGTTTGCCCGTGAGACCACATCCGAGCAGGTTTTTCACCGTCTGGCCGGATGCTGGACGTATTGGGGGTGGAAAAATAATTGTTTTACCAGTGAAAAAGACGCGCGCAATTATTATGACGAGATGCGTTGCATGCTGGCCCGGCAATTGGCGGCACCCAATTCTCCGCAGTGGTTCAACACGGGTCTAAACTGGGCCTACGGTCTGGAAGGTCCTGCTCAGGGGCATTATTATTTCGACCAGGAGGCCGGGGGACTGCAAAAATCCAAAAATTCTTATGAACGACCGCAACCGCATGCCTGCTTCATTCTTTCTGTTGAAGATGATCTGGTGGGCGATGGCGGGATCATGGATTTGTGGCGGCAGGAAGCCCGGCTGTTCAAATTCGGGTCGGGGACCGGAAGTAATTTTTCCAACCTTCGTGGTAATGGCGAGGCTCTTTCCGGCGGTGGAAAGTCTTCCGGGCTGATGAGTTTCTTAAAGATCGGCGACCGGGCGGCTGGAGCGATCAAGTCTGGCGGAACTACCCGGCGCGCCGCAAAGATGGTCACTCTCGATATGGATCATCCCGACATTGAAGAGTTTGTCGAATGGAAGGCCAGGGAAGAGCGCAAGGTTGCCGCGCTTGCGGCAGGAAGTCAGGTTACCCGCCGCAGTCTGAAAGAAATTCTCCAAGCATGCTGGTCCGAGGATGAAGGAGAAGAAACCCGATTTGATGTGCAGAAAAATAAAGCTTTGGGAAAAGCCATTCGCAAGGCGTTGGATTGCTTTATTCCTGAAAACTATATGTATCGTGTTATCCAGCTGGCCCGGCAAGGGGTCAAGGATATTGAGTTTGAAGAGTATGACACCAATTGGACCTCGGAAGGCTACCTGACTGTTTCGGGCCAGAACTCCAACAACTCGGTCCGGCTCACCAATGAGTTCCTGCGTGCTGTCGAATGCGATGGCGATTGGAACCTGACCGGCAGGATAGATGGCAAGGTCATGAAGACCCTGCCTGCCAAAGATTTGTGGGAAAAAGTCAATCATTCCGCCTGGTCCAGTGCTGATCCGGGGCTCCAGTTTCACACAACGATCAACGAGTGGCACACTTGTCCGGAAGACGGGCCGATCCGGGCTTCCAACCCCTGCTCCGAATACATGTTCTTGGATGATACCGCCTGCAATCTCGCCTCCATCAACCTGATGCGTTTTTACGATGAAGAGAAGGCTGTTTTTGAAATAGAAAACTACCGCCACGCCTGCCGCTTGTGGACCCTCACTCTGGAAATTTCGGTGATGATGGCGCAATTTCCCAATAAGGCCATCGCCAAAAAGAGTTTCGATTTCCGCACCCTGGGCCTTGGTTATGCCAACCTGGGAGCCCTGCTCATGGTGATGGGGATTCCGTATGACTCGGAAAGTGGTCGGGCTATCTGTGGCGCGATTTCCGCCATAACTACGGGAGCTGCTTATGCCATGTCGGCGGAAATGGCTGGCGAGTTGGGTTCCTTTGCGAACTTTGAAAAGAACCGGGGCTCCATGCTTCGGGTTTTGAAAAACCACTGGCGTGCGGCACATAATGTGGAAGTTCATGAGTATGACGGCCTCACCGTTTTCCCGCAAGGTATCCATGCGGAACATTGCCCCACCTATCTGCTCGATGCGGCCCAAAAGGAATGGGCGGATGCACTGGCACTGGGAGAACGTAACGGATTCCGTAATGCACAGACCACCTGTATTGCGCCGACAGGTACAATCGGGTTGTTGATGGATTGCGATACCACGGGCATTGAACCGGACTACGCACTCATCAAATATAAAAAACTGGCAGGCGGTGGTTATTTCAAAATTATCAACCAGTCGGTTCCCGGTGCACTTCGCAGGCTGGGTTATAAACCCGATGAGATCAAGGATATCGTTGAATATTGCGTAGGGTCGGGAAGTCTGGACTCCACTCCTCACATCAATCGGAGCTCTCTCAGCCAAAAAGGTTTTACCGATGCAGTGCTCGATAATATTCAGCTCGAACTGCCGAGAGTTTTCGATATTAGTTTTGCGTTCAACAAATTTGTGTTGGGGGAGCAGTTCTGCAAGGATGTCTTGAAGTTGACTGATGAACAATTGAACTCCATGGATTTTAATCTTCTGGCGCATTTGGGTTTTACAGAAGAGGAAATCCGGGTATCCAACGACAGTATTTGCGGAAGGATGACGGTTGAAAATGCTCCCCACCTTAAAGAGCGCCATTATCCGGTTTTCGATTGCGCCAACCAGTGTGGAAAATATGGCAAACGTTTTATCCGGCCTGAGGCGCACATCCGCATGATGGCGGCGGCCCAACCATTTCTTTCCGGCGCGATATCCAAAACCATCAATATGCCCAACGACGCCACCATTGCCGATGTTGAACGAGCTCATGTGCTGAGCTGGAAACTGATGTTGAAGGGAACGGCCATCTATCGTGATGGTTCCAAGCTGAGTCAGCCGCTAAATAGCGTGGCGGGTGACAGCTTTAAGCAGTTGAAGGTGGAAGAGGACGCCCCGGTCATGCAGGTCGCCAAACAGATCGTTGAAGTGGTCCGTGAGCACAAGCGCAAAGTCCTGCCGCATCGAAGAAAAGGGTATACCCAGAAAGCCTCCATTGGCGGGCACAAGGTTTATCTCAGAACCGGTGAATATGAAGACGGTACTCTGGGCGAGATTTTTATCGACATGCATAAAGAAGGCGCGGCGTACCGCAGTTTGATGAACTGTTTTGCCATCGCGATTTCGTTGGGACTGCAACATGGGGTGCCGCTGGAAGAGTTTACCGATGCGTTTGTGTTTACCCGGTTTGAACCAAACGGAATTGTTACCGGCAACAAGGCGATCACCATGTCTACCTCAACCATCGACTATATTTTCCGGGAACTGGCTATCAGTTATCTGGACAGGACAGACCTGGCCCAGGTGACACCCGATGATTTGCGGGCCGATTCCATTGGTAAAAAAAATCAGCAGTCCAGTGACGATGAGGGGGAGCTTGACCCTAATGAGCTGTCAGGGAGCTCGAATTCGCCTGCAACGAAATTAGAATCTGCGCAAGTTGAACCCGAGATATCCCCGGCAATCAGTACGGTGCCATCCAATGGCAATGGAAACGGTAACGGTAATGGCAATGGAGCCACGGCCCCTGTTGTTCAGAAAATTTCTGCGGCGGCTCAGTCTACGGGAGTTGCGACTTCCACGGCGATGATTGCCAAATTGAAAGGTTATGAAGGCGATGCCTGTCAGGAATGCGGAAGCTTGACACTGGTTCGAAACGGAACCTGTTTGAAGTGCATGACCTGTGGAGCGACGTCAGGTTGCTCCTGATTCAGTAGCACCCCCCCCTGAATAGAATATTTGCAGGAGTCCAGCCAGCGAGTTCTTCGCTGGCTTCTCTGCGTTTGCCCTGTTTCTTTATTTTTCAGTCCGGTTTCTTCTTTTTTGAATCAGTGATTTTGCGCAACGAAACCCGAAGGTCGGGTTCTTCATTTTAAGATCAACATGGTTGCGAAATGAAATACGCGCCTGCTTTTTATCGCTGGTCCACCCTCCGCCTTTGACAATGCGGGTTTCAGGCTGGAGCCTTGCGGATTTTTTTGAGTCCACCCATTCCCAGACGTTTCCAGCCATATCCATCACGCCGCTGGTGCTGGCGCCAGATTGAAAAGAGCCTACCGGCGCAGAAAAAAGGTGCCCGTCTTCTTCCCCCAGTAAATTGGAGCGGTTAGGAAGGAACACCTCCCCCCAGGGGTAGGAAAAATTGGTGACACCCCGAGCGGCGGCTTCCCACTCTTCTTCCCGAGGTAAACGCTTTTTTGCCCATCTGCAATACTTGCTCGCCTGAATCCAATTGATACCCATTGCCGGGCAGTTGGGGCAGTCTTTTCCACCGGTGTAGGGTTTTTCATCATAGCTGGATTGGTATTTTCGAAACTGTGTGACGGTGATTTCCGTCCGATCAATATAAAATGCCGCCAGATTTGCAAACGGGACTTTGCTTTTGACCAGATTTCCACGGGGTGAAACATCTTTCTTACCCACAAGATATTTTCCCGCATTGATCAGGATCATTAAAGTTTTGTCCTGTTCGCTCAAAATGGTGGGAAGCAAAGACGATTTCACCGAACCGCCTAAAATAGAATCCCTGGCCTTTGGGATAGATTTTTCTTTGGAGAGTTTCGGGCTTCGTTTGTGCTTCTCGGCAGACTGCTCTATCGAGTGAGCCTTTCGGGTTCGTTTGCGGTGTTTTTTACTGACAGGGGCGCAGGCACTGACCCACGCGAACAGGAGGATAAAAAATATTAATGGCCTCAAGGCTCCTCCTCGCTCATGATGGCATCCAATTTCCCCTTGAGTCGGCGGGATTTCTCGTAGCTTTGTTCAGCATCCTCTTTTTTGCCCATCAACTCATAGGTGTAGCCCAGACTGTACCAGGCATTGTAGTGGGCGGGGTCCAGCTGGAGGACTGACTTGAAAGCCTTCTCGGCATCGTCATATTTCTTTTCAAGATTATAGATTCCTCCCAACCCATAATAACCCGCAACATTTTTGGGGTCCTGTTCGATAGCTTTTAAAAAGGATTCCCTTGCACTGCCAAATCGCTCCCGTTTGGTATGTTCGATTCCTTCCTCAACATATTCTTTACTACTCTTGTTCCCGCATTGAGTTAAAATCATACCCATAAGGAGTAGGCCAAAAAATTTCAGTAGCAGTTGGTTCATAGCAGAGGCTGGATTGATCAGAATTAGAAACGATGGAAAACAAAAAGCATCAAAAAACCTGTCCATATAATACCAATGTTTCTTCCCACTTATAGAAAAAAGCACTATGTCTTTACTTGACCCAGGAGTGATGGCTCTGCTTGCCGGACTGGCTGGTGTTGTCGTCGGTTTTTTCTGGCCCCAGATCAGAGGGGTTCTCCAGCTTTGGCAGTTTATGTCTGCCCGACAAAAACAATTCGAGCAAAGAAGAGATGAAAAAATTTCCCCCCAGGAGAGTCAGGCAATAGAAGTGGTGCTGGAGACTTGCTCCGGTTATCGCAAAGAAAAGCTTTCTCATGTGGAGGGATTTTTACCGGACACCTTGCGCCTGATCTCTCAAATCGCCACCATTTATCATCCCGATGAGAAGAAGCCAATGGAAAAAGCCCGGATCGGAAATGTGCTCTCAGCTTTTCTTGAGGTGAACCGGCAAATCCTGAATATGCTGAAAATTCCCGGTCTGGAAAGGCTGACTCAATTTCGTCTGCTTGAGGTGATGCCTGGTTTTAAAGCGAATAAAAAAAGTGGCGGTTTATCATTTGATTTTTTCAAACGCCGGGTCCGGTTGATGACGGTGCGGGTGTTGTGGGTTCAGTGGTTGTTGTTTGTAGGAGAGTCCGCGATAAAAGTTTATGCAGAACACCAGTCGGATGAAATCCCTGAGCCAGAAACCCTGCTGGACGAAATGGATCAGTTGCAGGATGAAACAGACCTGTCTCTGCCGAATGAGGTTCGCGAAATTGTGGATGCATCGAGAAAAAAGATTTTATTTTCAGTTAAACCCCTGCCGTGGGTAGAGGTGAAGTCGCTCTATATTTCGCTGGCTGAAAACATTGCCAGGACCTGGCATCCTGAATCCGCCGCGCCTTTATATGAAGTCCGGATTCATGATTTGTTGAAAAGTGGTTATCTGGAGTGGGTAGGGAATTTGAGCCAGAAACCCGTGCTGAAAAAAATGCTCGGTCTCAGGTTGAGTCATTTGACTGGGGCGAGAGAAGTGGCACTGCCTTTTGCCGAAAGCAAGTTGTTTGACTGGGCCAAAAAATATCAGGTGGGTCGTGCGGCGAAATGGTCAAAAACGATTTTCAAAACCCTGCAAAAAAAACAACCGGCAATCCTGTTTCGCGATGTGGCGTTTGGGTTGGTTAAGGAAGGCGGTAAACGCTGGTTGATCCTGATCCTTCATGGCAAAATCGCCAACGAGACGAACAGATTGTACCAGCATGACACTGACCACGCCTAGTGGGACTCAAGTTGAAAACAAAGCGATCTATATGAATATCTTGAGAACTTTTATCACTCATCTTTTGCTGGGGCACCATGTTCCCAGATAGTTTGTTTTCCCTTGTTTTTGATATGGGCGTATTCGTTGTCGGATTTTTCATTGAGTGTGAGTGGGTCATTTACGTCCACCACCATTGCTGAAACCTTTTCCATAGTTCCACCGAGTTGCAAAGTGATTTGATCTCCATTCTCCATCACCTTACTTTTATAAATGAATAGGAAATTGTAGTAGTGTGAAAAATATAATGGCACGTCCCCGTATTTTTCAAAACCTTCGTCTTCATTTATCATGAATCTGAAATTCCTTTAATGGTGGTGAAGCAAATAAGAGACTCGCACACCGCTGGTATAAACATCGGCCCAGTGCGAAGCTTTTTTCTGCTCAGGTGTGAGCAGATCGTGATAGGTGCAGGGCCGGGTTTGGTATTCTGCCCAGTCGATTTTTGTGAACTGCATTTTTAATGACTGGAACCAGATTTCCAAAAGTGCTGATGTGGGTAGAGTGATGAGGCTGAGGTCTTTGTCTTTGTGCGGGAAAGAATGTGGCAGGCGATAATCTTTCTTTTCCGGCTGAGTCAGGGCGGTGAGCATCATTGGCAGTGCAAGGCTCTCTTCATTGATGGACTGGTAAACCTGTGGTGCGTCTTTGCCTTGAATGGCGGCGTAGCCAGCGGTGAAGGTATCGAGCAGGATAGCTTCTCTCGCTACCTTCTGCATGAGTTTCAGCAAACGATACGGCTCGACCATGTAATAGAGCGTGCCGAGACAAAGCACGGTATCAAAACTTCCTTCCTCCAGGTTTTCCAGATAATCAAACGCATCGTCTACTTTGAAGTCATAGCGGGTTTTTGCGACCTTTGCCTGCTGGAACAATTCTTTTCCCCGCTCGATGGTCTTTTCTTCCGTGTCGATACCCTGAACAAACTCTGCTCCCATTTCAAGAGCGGCGTAGGCAAACGTTCCCATATGCGATCCGATATCGAGAACTCTTTTACCTTTCAAACAACTTTGGTTGCGAGTCAGAAGATTATCGATCCGGGCATTGAGGCATGCAAAGTCATAAGGAATAGCCCAGCGGCTCTGCCGGGTTTCGGTCGTCAGGAAAGGCGAGTCTTCGGCGATGACAACGGGAACTTTTTGCACGGTGGTCCTTAAGAAAGAAGTTTTCCTGCCGCTCCATTTTTAATGCACCCAGAGTGCCTTGTAAAGCACCAATTTTAAAGGGCTTCGAGGCCTTGAACGCCGCGCCGCACGGATAGATTATAAGCTATTGATTTTAATGGCCTTATCTGTTTTAATGGGCTATGTCATTGAAAATTGAGCTTTTATTTTCATTGACGGCATGCAGGGTGTGGCTGGAAAAGCTTGGCCCTATATAACCTATTGAATTAATTAGTGGTACTTCCTTTGTGACCAGATTGTAATGCTTTCGTACTTGTTTTGTCGCGGTGTTCGCCCGATAATATTATATTCCCAGTTAAAGAAAAATCTCAGGTAAGGACGGCTATGTCTTCTGTTACCCAGGTATTGAGTCCGCAAGCTGAAGAGCTACAGGCCAAACGGCGTGAAATGGCCGATCTGCGGCGTAAGCTTGCCGACAAGGAACTTGAGCTTTCCACGGCAAAGTCGGAATTGCATCTTTTCGAGCGGCGTTATCAGACGGTTGTCGGTCCGATGTATGCGGAACTGGATCAGGTTAAGGCGCAGGTTTTGGGTCTGGCTTGCAAGTTTTACCCTAAGGCCGAAAACTTCCGGGAAGAAGCGGAGTCGGTTCGGGAGCAGGTCGATGAGGAAGAATACCCGGCCACGGAAAACCCCACTAAAGAATTTAGTCCCCCTGAAATCCTGAAAAAACTTTTTCGCCGTGTAGCAAAAAAAATTCATCCTGATTTGGCTTCTTCCGCCACCGAACGCGAACGAAGGCATGACCTGATGGCAAAGCTCAACGAGGCTTACGACCAGTTGGATGAGGAGGCTATACGCTCCATCCTGGTGGAGTGGGAGGTGGAAGCACCTTTTGAGACAGCCCTGGAACTGGGTGAACAGTTGGTGCGGATGGTGAGTCAGATGGCCCAGGTGCGAAAACGCCTGAACGAGATTTCAGACGAGTTGGAAGACTTGACGCTCACGGAAATGTTTCAACTGAAACAGAATATCGATTCCGCCGAGCGGGAAGGGCGCGATCTGCTTCAGGAAATCGCCGATGATATCGAAGAGAAAATTAAAAATACCAAAACCCGGATTCGGGATTTGGCTTATGACTTTATTGAATAGATACTTCTCATGAATAAACCGCATACTCAAACTTCCTTTGCCGTAGAAAAATCCGTGGCCGAGGAATCGCATGCCCTGCCGGGGAACCATAAGGACACGGCCAAGGCGGTGCCGGAGATTTATTACAAAAATAGCGAGGGTGCTGTAGGAAAGGTGGATCGCACAAATTTGGAAAACTGGTTGCGGGAAGCGCGGCTGGGAAAACCGCAGGCGCAATACAATCTCGGCGTGGTTTATTTCAAGGGAGTGGGAGTTTCTGCCGATCATGAGGAAGCATTCAAATGGTTTACCAGGGCGGCGGAAAAGGGTTCCGCACCGGGTCAGGGTTTTCTGGGAGTGATGTACGAAAACGGATTTGGGGTAGAGCAGGACCATGAAATGAGTTTGCATTGGTACAGGAAGGCCGCAGAACAGGAAGACAGCACCGCTCAATTCAACCTGGCGAGAATGTGTTATCAGGAAAACGGAGCGAGCAGGGACGAAGCGGTAAAATGGTTCGAGAAAGCGGCAGATAAAAATAACGATACAGCCCAGAACATGCTGGGCGTGATTTATGAAAATGGCGATGGGGTTCCCCGGGATTACTCCCAGGCCGAGTTCTGGTATCGCAAGGCGGCGTTGAATGGTAATGAAGCCGGACTCTATAACCTCGGCGATCTTTATGAGCGAGGAAAAGGAGTTGCGAAGGATTCTGATCGGGCCGCGCGATGGTTCCGAAAAGCCGCTTTAAATGGATTTGACCAGGCTCAATTTAAATTAGGGACTCTCTACTACTGCGGTGAAGGGGTTGACCGGGCACCGAAAAAAGCATTGCAATGGTTTTGCGATGCCGCAGAACAGGGTCACCCGCATGCGAAACACTTTCTGGCAACTACATCGCCGGATTTTGAACCCAGTGCTGAAGATCTTTATAAAAAAGGTCAGTATTTTTTTGCACAGAAGGAATATGAAGAAGCCTTCCTGTGGTTGAGCCGGTCCGCCAATCAGGATTATGCGGAAGCGCAGAACTCACTCGGTTTGCTTTACGATTATGGCAAGGGCTGTGAGAGGAACCCGCTTTTGGCGATGGACTGGTACCAGCGCGCGGGAGACCAGTCCCATCCTCAGGCTTTATTCAATCTTGGAATGTTATATTTTCTCGGTGACGGGATAGAGCAGGATGAACAAAAGGCGTTTGCCTGCTTTGAACGTTCTGCCGATGAAAATGAAACCCGCGCCCAGGTTTTTCTGGGAATCCTCTATGAGAATGGTAGAGGGATTGCTCAGGACCTACCGCAGGCAGTGAGTTGTTACCGCAAGGCGGCCTGGCAGGGAGACGCTTTCGCCCGGTTCCATCTTGCACGCATGTACTATCATGGCAAAGGCATTGCCCCCGACCACGCCCAGGCGTTGCACTGGTACCACAAGGCAGAGGGATATTCACTGGCACAATACAATCTGGGCCGGATGTATTTGAATGGGGAAGGCTCCAGGCCTGATGTCGAGAAAGCGATCCACTGGTTTGAGCAAGCCGCAGAGCAGGGCCATGATTATGCCCAGTACAGCATTGGCAAAATCTTTTTCTCCAGCAAATCAGAAAACTCAGATGACCTGGCGTTGCTCTGGTTGCAGAAATCCGCCGAGCAGGGTAACCATTTGGCACAGAATTGTCTTGGACAGCTTTTTGAAAACAAAAAAGACAGCGATGAAGATGCCGCTCACTGGTATAGAAAGGCGGCTGAACAAGGTAATCATCAGGCGGGTCAGAGCCTGGGTCGGATGTATTTTGTTGGCAAAGGAGTTCCTAAAGATTTTGAAGAGGCGGCAAACTGGTACCGAAAGTCTACTCCAAAAAAGATGGAGAAAGATTGGGACAGCGGAGATATTGCCTGGTTGCGTAAAGCCGCGCTACAGGGGCATGCCCGGGCTCAAAATCGGCTGGCTGAAATTTATGAGTTGGGAACCGGCGTTCCAAAAAGCTACAAAGAAAGTTTGAAATGGTATAAGCGTGCGGCCAGCCAGGGTGATGACCTTGCACAATTTAACCTGGCTCGATTGCTGGAGGACTCGGGTGCCTTGGAAGAAGCGTTGCTCTGGTTCCGTAAAGCTGGCGAACAGGGAAACCTCTCTGCCCAGATAGAACTTGGTAATCGTGCAGGTATCGATGACGACCAGGCTTTCAAATGGTTTCGTCTGGCCGCCGAGCAGGGCCACAGTTTAGCTCAATATCATCTTGGACTGATGTACCGCAATGGACGGGGTACTCCCGTCGACTCTCAGGAAGCCCTCCACTGGCTTCGTCGCTCCGCCGAGCAAGACCACTTGCCCGCCATAGGGGCTCTGCACAAACTTGAACATTCCCTGAAGGTTTAAATATCCAGACCGGTCCCGTGTAAGGTTTGTTCCTTTGGAGCGACTTTATTTTAAGGGCGATTTTTTGCGTCATTTTATATATAGTTATCTATATATTTGGATATAGTGTCGAGGACTTATGGGTCGATATAAAAAAGTCTGGGTTGGATTGCTTCTGTTCTTGCTTGCGGGTTCGGCTCCGCCCGAAAGCCTAGCTGGGCCGCGAGTCCAGATCGTTGGGTCCACCACAGTTTTACCGGTCGCTTCACGGTCGGCGCAAAAGTTTATGGAGTCATCAAAGGCTAGGATTCTGGTCAACGCCGGAGGCTCAGGTGTAGGCATTCACTCTGCGGCCCAGGGCCGTGCGGATATTGGTATGGCTTCACGCGGGATTTCCCCGGAGGAGAAGAAGCGGTTTGAAAAATCTAATCTAAAAACCCATTCTGTAGGACTCGATGCCGTGGCCTGCATGGTCTCCTCGGAAATTTACAATGCAGGAGTCTGGCATTTAACACGTGGACAGATCGCCGCGATTTATATGGGGGAAATCCGCAACTGGCAAGAGGTCGGTGGGCCGGACCGGGAAATTGTCGTTATCGATAAGGAACGGCATCGTGGTACCCGCCATGCGTTCATGCAATATGTTTTCGGCAACGCATCGCAAAGAACACCCGGCACACTTCTGGTTACCGGATCGAATAATGAAGAGCAGGCAAAGATTGCGCAAAGCGATTCAGCCATTGGCATGTTGTCCTTTGCCTGGATCAATGAAGATGTGAAAGCGGTATCCCTTGGAGACGAGGGAAAAGAGTTTTTGCCGACATGGGAAGCGGTTCGGCAGGGAAGCTATCCCATTATTCGAAAGTTGAATTTTGTAACAGCGGGAGAACCTGAAGGAGAGGTTAAAGCTTTCATCGATTTTGTGAAAGGACCACAAGGTCAGAAAATAGTCGCGGACAGCGGCTACATACCTATAGCCATTTCCCAACCATGAAAGTTGAAAATGATTTCAGGCGTGGTCTCTCTGGCATCCATAATTTGGATCCGGTAGGTTGGATATTTGCCGCAATGAATTTGGTTTTTCTCGTTTGCGCTGTGGGTCTGGGCGGTTTTCTGCTTGTAGAGTCTGTTCCGGTTGTGCGTTCGGAAGGGCTGGGGTTCTGGCTGGGAGAAAACTGGTGGGTGGGGGAAACTTTTGGTGCCTTGCCGATGATTTGCGGTTCCCTGATCGTCACGGGTCTGGCGGTGAGTCTGGTTTTGCCTGTAGCTCTTTCCGGTGCTTTATTTACTTCCGAATATCTGGCTCCTGCATTGCGCAGAAGGGTGAAAGGGGTCATGGAATTGTTGGCAGGTGTTCCGGGAATTATTTACGGTCTGCTTGGTGTTTCCTTTTTGACTGTTGGGGTCAAGGATGTTTTAAATTTGCTCGATGGCAACACTCTGTTTACCGCTGGTTGTCTGCTGGCGATCATGATTTTGCCGACGGTTTTGACTTTAGCGGAAGACGCACTCCATTCGGTTCCTTCAGAGTTTCGTGAAGCCGCCCAAGGATTGGGCCTGACTAAACTGCAAACTGTCTGGAGGGTGGTTTTGCCGCAGTCCCTGCCGGGAATTGCAGGGGCGGTTCTGCTGGGAGTAGGGCGGGCAATGGGAGAAACCATTGCGGTGATGCTGGTAGTTGGCAGTCTCGATAAGGTGCCAGGGTTCAATATTTTTGTCTCGGGCCAAACCATTCCGTCCAAGTTGGGCCGTGAAGCGGCACAAGCACTGGGCAGTGAATTGCACTGGAGCGCGCTGATGGGCTTGGGCTTGACCCTGTTTTTAATGGTGGCGGTCTTAACATTTCTCGGAAATATTTTTATCAAGCGGAGTAGCCAGTGAATGCAGTAACGGTGGAGAAAACAGTGCTGGCTTTTATTGGAACCATCACTTTTTTAATTGTGCTTCTTTTGGTTTTCATTCTGGGTGCTCTGTTCGTCAAAGGCATGCCGGCGTTTCATGCCGGGTTCCTCTTTGAAGAGTCCCGGGATTTTGGCCTCTCTGGCGGCATTTTTTACCAGGCTGTAGGGACATTGATTTTGATGACCACGGCGGTTTTATGGAGCTTGCCTGTGGCCTTGGGGTCGGTGCTTTTCCAGACGGAATATCTGTCCGGAAAATTTAAAACTTTTTTAACCCAGCTTACTTATATCCTCAATGCCACGCCGACGATTTTATTTGGTCTGGTGGGTTATCTGTTTTTCGGGGAATATCTGGGTGTTTCGTGGGTAACGGGCTCGTTAATTTTGGCGGTGATGATTCTGCCGACTTTGCAGGTGAGTATCCGCGAAGCGGTGGAAGCCCTGCCGGAAAAATACCGTGAGGCGGGGATGGCACTGGGTCTTTCAAGGCCATCCCAGATTCGTCGCATCATCCTGCCGCAATGTTTTTATGGAATAGTGACGGGGGTGTTGTTGGGATTGGCCCGGGCCGCTGGCGAAACAGCGGCTATCATGTTTACGGCGACCACCTTTTCCGGCATTCAATTGCCACAGTCGTTTTCCGACCCGGTCCCTACTTTGCAAACTCATATTCTGGTTCTGGCTCAGGAGGCGGCCAATCCGCAATCCCTTGCTCAGGCCTGGGGTGCCGGTCTGGTATTGCTGGGTCTGGTGTTTATGTTGACGCTGACTGCCTGGGCATTCAGGACACGAGTGGTTATGGAGTCTGAGCAATGATTGAATTTAAAAATTTTACTGCTGCTTTTGGTGAGAGAAAAGTTGTTCAGGGGTTGACCCTTAACCTGCCGGCAAACTCCATCACTGCTCTCATTGGGGCCTCCGGTTCGGGGAAAACCACTCTTCTGCGTGTTCTTTGCCGGATGAATGACCGTATTGAAAACTTCCGTATTGAGGGAAGTATCCTTGTCGATGGAGTGGATATTTATCAGTCCGGTATCGATGTCTATTCGCTGAGGAGAAAGGTCGGTATGATTTTTCAAAAACCCTGTGTATTTCCCAAAAGTATTTTCGATAATGTCCTTTTTGGGGTCAGGGAAGTGACAAAGATCGCCAAAAAGGATTATCCGGGTCTGGCAGAGAAAGCATTGCGTGAAGTATTTCTTTGGGAGGAAGTCAAGGACCGGCTCGGTGAAAAAGCGACCACGCTTTCTCAGGGACAACAACAACGGCTTGCTCTGGCCCGCACATTGGCAGTGGGACCGGAAGTTTTGCTGATGGATGAACCGACATCCTCCCTGGACCCGAAATCCACAGAAGCGATTGAAAAGCTGGTTCAATCCTTAAAGAACAGCCATACCATTCTGTGGGTCACGCACCAGCACGATCAGGCCCACTCCATAGCGGACCGTGTCCTGATTCTTGAGGAAGGGCAGATATTAAGTTCGCCCACCCCCTTTGCGCGGCAGGAAGAACCGGTCTCCTTCGCAAATATTCTTCAGAATCTGCAAGGATATCCCGAATAACCCCCCCTTTCAATCAGGTTTCCGACCCTTTATAATTGGATCATCATTTTTTTTTTGATGAGGCGTGGATTGGCTACTAAGAAAACCAAAAAGAAACAGGACCGCTCACCCTTTAACAGTGGGGGGCTTTCCACTTTAGGGGAAAAGCTCAAGGGCAGTAACCCCGATTTGGTGGAGCGGTTCGAAGCTATTCAGGGTGTCGAGCTGACGGTGCCAAGGTTGGTGCAGGTGATCGAAGACCTCCTGCCTTACCCCTGGGATGATATTGACTTGTTTGAGGAGGCGGTCAAGCTCACGGCTCAGGGGTTTTATTGGGAAGCGGTTGGTGTTTGTCATGATGTACTGCACCTGAGTCCCAATGCGTATCCTGTTCATCACCTTCTAGGGCATATTTACGGGGCGATGGGAAATGCCCGGGAGGAAATTGAGCATTACCGCAAAGCGGTTCGGCTCAAGCCCAATTACCCGCAAATCTATTTTGATCTGGGTACAGCCTATTGGGTTTCCGGTAAGGAAAAAAAATCGCTTGCCGCGCTAAAAAAAACCATACCCATGGCAACGGATTTCGCGGTGGCGGATTATTGGCTGACTTTCATCTTTGACCGGTTGGGAAGAAACCGTGACCAATATCAGACTTCTGAAAAGGCCACGGTCGCGCCGGTTCAAACCTTTGCCCAGATTTGTGGACTTCTTGGCACCGCGTTTATGGAGTATGGTTATCATACCTCAGCGCGCCAGGCCTTAAAGAGATCGGTGCGGGTGTGGCCGGAATTTGCGGAAGGCTATTACCAGTTGGGGACACTTCACCTTAAAAAACTGCGGAACCCGAAGCGGGCCGAAAAATACCTGGAAAAGGCGGAGCAACTTTATATCCGACAAAATGATTTCCAGAGAGCGGCTTTGGCGCACCAGTTATACCGGCCCAAGGGAGAGGTGCATGATAAAAATAAAGCCGCTGATGAATGGTTGAAAGAGGGTTTACGGCTCCAGGGTCTGGGTTGGTACCAGGGAGCGGTGGATGCCTACCGGATGGCCCAGGGTTTTAAACCTGATTTTATGGATGCGTTTTACAATATGGGGGTTGCTTATGGCTGTATGGAGGAAAATGACATTGATGCCCTGCATAAGGCTGTATGGGTTTTCAAAAAGTCGATAGACATCAGCCCGGAATTTATTCACGCCTATACTGCCCTGGGTGCATCCTATATTAAGCAGGGTGAGTTGGCGTTGGCCATGGAGGTCTTAACCCGGGCTACTCATGTCGAATCCCAAGACTCCAACGTTTATTATTATCTGGGTATTGCTTGTCGCATGAACTCGCAGGTTTCCCAGGCAGTGGATTATATGAGACAGGCCGTGGCTCTCAAGCCCGACTCGGTTCAGGTGCAATTTTATTTTGGCTTGTCTCTAATGGATTTGGAAATGTTTGAAGAAGCTTGCGCGGCATTTCGGGAAGTGGTGCGGATAAAACCTGATTTTGCCGATGGACATTTGATGTTGGGGAAATTATATCGCGAAAAATTATCCGACCCTGACAAGGCGCTCCCTTATTTAAAAAGGGCTGAAAAATTGTTTATGAAGGTGGAGGACTATCAGCGGGTCGGGCAGATTCGCCAGCTTCTCCTTCGCCGTCCCGAAAAATCCAGTTTGTGATTTCGTTTGCCTATGTATACTTCAAGGATAAAAATCTGTTTTCTTCTGGCAGGAGTTTTATTTTTTGCCTTGCCTCCTGCAACGGCACAGGAACCGCTCGTCACCAACACCTCATCGAATGATTTGACCGCCGAGGAAATGGCTCCTCTGGCACTTAAAGATTCCATGTACTACCATTTCGATGAATGGTTCGCCCGCTTTCAAGGCGAGATCAACCGCCTGGAGTCCGCAGTGCCTTCCCTGGAAAACCGCGTTGAATTGATGAAGTACCATTTTAATTATGCGGGTTTGCTGGGGGAGCTTTGCCATATGCTGGCTTTCACCAGTAAGTATCAGGACAAAAAAATAGCAAAAAATTTCATGTATCACAGCAGGCGGGTAAAGGATTTAGCTCATGATATCCTGGATTCTGCCTCCATGACGTCCGATCAAGGGGCTCAGGCGAATTTATATCTGGGTGCGGCGGAAGGTTATATCGGTATCTTTGAATACGGGCAAGGCAACCTTATTCCCGCCTTGGTCAATGGGTTCCAGGCCGATAACCATCTTGAAAAGGCTCTGTTTTTAAACCCAAAACTTTTCGATGCTTATTTCGGTCTCGGACTTTACCGTTATGGCAACAGCCGCCTTGGAGGACTGGGGAACCTGATTATGCAGGGAGGAAAAGACCTTCGGCTTGTTGGCCTGAACCATATTGAACATGCCATCCTGAATGGAGCCGCGGCCCAGCCACTGGCACTAAAAACGCTGGCATGGTTTTATATTTCCGAACAAATCAATCCGGACAACAAGGAGCTTCCCCCGGATAACCCATTGTCACGTAAGAAGACCCGACAAAATGCCATCGGCCTGTTGATCGATCTGGACAACCGTTATTTTAACAAATCGGCTCCGCATTCTCATTTCCGTGGCAACAAAGAACTGGCCATGATGAAAGCCATCCAGTTTGTGCTTGATAAGAATTATGAAAAGGCCGGCCATGAGTTTAAAAAAGTACTTGAGATCAGTGACCACTTGCAGAGCCGGGGATTTCAAATCAATCCGCAACTGGTTCAATCGGTGGAGGCGGGCATTGAATTTTGTGAACTCATGTTGTTGCAGGCATCTGAAGAGGAAGAAAAACGGTCCGCCTGTTTTAAGGTTGATGCGCAGGTGAAATTTTTGAATGGCGGTGGTTCCATGGTGGAATACGATTCAAAAAAAATTCGTAGCGAACTTCACGCCGTGTTTTCCGAGGCTTTAGAACAGATGGCTGAAAAATTGCACTGCGACCCTGTTTGATGGCCTATGGTTGCCGGTGTAAGGGATTGCTGCATGAACCGACCAAGCAGAATGAAATCGATCCTTTACTCATTATGCGGCCTGATAACTGTCATCGCGCTTTGCGGATTTGATACTTCTCGCCACAGCATTCCTGTTGATGATATTTATGATGGCGGACCGGGCAAGGACGGAATCCCCGCTATTCTCCACCCCAAATTTATACCGGCAGAGGAAGCCGCGTTTTTGAAAAAGCAGGACCGTATTCTGGGAATTATTCAGAATGGCCAGGCGAAGGCGTATCCCATTAAAATTCTGAACTGGCATGAAATCGTCAATGATCGTATTGGTGGGACTTCAGTGGTGGTGACTTATTGCCCCCTTTGCGGAACCGGGATGGTTTTTGATGCCCAAGTGAACGGGCGCAAGCTTAGTTTTGGGGTTTCGGGTCTGCTCTACCAAAGTGATATGTTGCTTTATGATCATCAAACGGAAAGCCTCTGGTCGCAAATTAAATCGGAGGCGGTGACTGGTAGTCTAACCGGTGCCCGTTTAAAACTGCGTCCCTCCACACATACGAACTGGGAGAGCTGGAAAGCCAGATACCCGAAAACCCTGGTCCTATCTGATGATACGGGCTTTCGCCGGAATTATGGCCGGGACCCTTATCAGGGCTACGAAACCAGCGAGAGACTGATGTTTGGTGTGAACGCAACGAACAAGAAGTATCACCCAAAGGAAAAGGTGATTGGTATAAAGTCAGGCAAGATTTCTAAAGCGTATCCTTTTTCCGAGCTGAAAAAAGTGAAGTCCCCTGTAAAGGATGTTCTGGGCAAAACACCTATCCGTATTTTTTATGATCGCAAAACCAGGACGGCGGTCATCCGGGATGAAAATGACCGGCTGATGCCTTCTGTTGTGGGGTTTTGGTTTGCCTGGTACACGTTTCATCCTGAGACCCGGGTTTTCTCTGCCGAGTAATTGGTACTAGAGGGATGCCGCCTTACGCATAACCAGAGAGGCGGAATTGATGCAGTAACGAAGTCCTGTGGGTTGCGGTCCGTCTTCAAAGACATGGCCGAGGTGACAATCGCACTTGCTGCATAGCACTTCTGTCCTCCGCATAAAGAAGAGCGTGTCCTCTTCAGTGGCGATATTTTCAGGAGCAACGGCCTGGTAAAAGCTCGGCCACCCTGTGCCGGAATCAAATTTTGTGATAGAGGAAAATAGGGGCGCGTCGCAACATGTGCAGTGATAGGTTCCCCGGTCATGGCAATCCCAGAGTTTGCCGCTGAAGGCCCGCTCTGTCCCTTTTTTTCTACATACATTAAACTCCTCTTCGGTCAGGATTTGCCGCCACTCGCTTTCGGTTTTTGTGATTTTTTCTGCCAAAACAGTTCTCTCCTTAAATTTTTTCTTTGATCCATTTTTGAATTTTTTCTTTTACTTTCGGGCTCATGTCGGTTTCTGCAAGTGCTTTGGATTCATCTTTTCCCAGCGACCGGGCTATCCTGCAAAGGATTTCCAGCTGTTTCTGGTAGGTTTCGCAGAGCCCACATATGGCAAGATGCATTTTCAGTCGCAACCGACCACACAAAGGGAGGGGATGGTCCCGGCTTTCTGAAATAAGCGGGTAGACATCCTCGCAGGACATTTTAAATACTTTCATCATTCCTTTAAACATAAAAACCCTGTCTTGTTATTTGGTCTTGAGCCAGTTCGTCTCCAGGCAAAGCTTGAGTTGATTTCTGGCTCGGTGCAAGATGACCCATAAATTGGTCGGTTTTATATCGAATTCGTTACAGATTTCTTCGGAACTCATCCCATCTATTTCTTTCAGGACAAATACCCGGTGAAATTTTTCCGGCAACCCATTCAGGCATTTTGCCAGAACCCGGGCGAGTTCGCTGTTTTCAGCCGCTTCTTCGGGGTTTATGTTCCAGTTTCCTGGCTTGGAAACCATGTGCCCGGAGGCATCAAAATGAATCAGGTTTTCCTCCGCAGTCAGGTCAACGGAAATATTTTTTTTGGAATTTCTAAAATGATCCATAGTTTTATGTTTCAGGATTCCGAACAGCCAGGTTTTTTCCGATGATTTCCCGGCAAAGGAGTTCTGTGACTTCAGCGCGGCGAAAAACGCCGACTGAACCAGTTCTTCAGCCACCTCCGGATCTTTCACCCGGACAAGGGTGTAGCGGTACATCATATCCGCATAGCGCTCCACCCATTTTTGTGGTTCCAGCGTTACTTTGCTCATAATTCTCCAACAGTGGGAACGGGTTTAGACTTGAACGCGACAGAAGGAGCCCATATACTTGGTTTTATGGGAGAGAACACCACAGACTCCGGGGAATGCGCCAAAATTCTGAAAGCACTGGGAGATGAAACACGGTTAAAAATCGTCCAGTTATTGCTTAAAGGAGAAAAGAGCGTTTCTGAAATTGTTCGGTCTTTACACATGGGGCAACCTCAAGCCTCCCACCATCTTTCCATATTAAGAGCCTCCGGTTTGGTTGGAACCCGGAGAGAAGGCAACAAGGTTATCAATTTTATCCATCCCGGTAAATATTTTTTAAATAAAAAAGAGACCGGCCTCGACCTCGGCTGTTGCTCCGTCAACTTCGACCACCACCACTAGGCGTGGGGCCAGTACTGCATTGCCCGTAAAGCTGACTGGGCGCTCAAGCGCACGTGATATTCTTCCTAAGCTCTCGTGCCCCAAAGGGGTAATACTTTAATGTCTTCCTCCGCCAAGAACCCGGTTTTAAACTGCGTGCAAGGATGTTTAATCGTTTGACGGGCTATTGCCCACTGCCACCGGCGGCTCGCCGGGGTTCTTTGATTACCAGTTCATGAAACTGTTTGCAGAATGATTTGAGCAGGTGAGCAGGATTGAAAGAAATATCTATCGGGTAAGGCTGTTCGAAATCTTCAACAGCGAGTGACCTGTAATCCGCAGGGCCTGAAATCTCTATATGCTCTAAATCAAACTGACCAAATTGTTTGAGCCTCGCCGCTTGCAGGGCGTAAACCTTGTCCAGGGGTATGTTTAAGAGATCGGCAAAAACCCGGTCGAGAGCAGTCATGTCTGTTGATGCACCCATCACTGCAAGGGGGTAGGCGGTTCCATTGAGCGGACCTTGCCCCTGCATGGCCTGAATGCCGTCCACGATTGTAAGGCAGGGGTCGACATGCCGGGCTATGTCTATCAACATTTTCCCGAACTTTATCTTGTCGTTTTTGACCAGACAATGAAGAACCGGTTTGCGTTTGCCGATAACCAGTCCGAACAGATTTTTAATGCTCAGCGTCATTGTCATCTGGCAATGAGACTTGACCTTCGGCAGGTTAATGATTCGGTCATATTGTTTCAGGCAACCGGCTATCTTTAGATGCGGAACGCCCTCTTCATTTTCAAAAGGGATGGGGTCGGTCAAGGGTAGGATTTTAACCCCGTATTTTTTTTCCAGCGGGCCATACCCGGCTTTGTCAGCCACCGCCGATAAACTGCCCAGAGCAGGACTGTCGCTGATAACGATTTGATTGACGGATCGATCCTTGAGAACGCGGCACACGGCCTCCACCACCACAGGGTGGGTGGTGACACAGCGTTCGGGTTTGAAACCTCTTAAAAGGTTGGGTTTCAAAAGGACCTTATGGTCCGGATGGAACATGGATGCCTCAGGGTCCAGGACTTCCAGCGAGTTCTGGACAAACTGTTCCACTCTGGTGAGCGAATACTCTTCTAATTTTTGTAAATGGACTTTTGATTTCATGTCAGGAGGGAGAGTAAAGTGCCTTGTAGATGCCCAGATTTCTCAGCACATGTTTGACATAGCGGCGGGTTTCCGGATAGGGGATGGATTCTATGAATACATCCTGATCGCTCAAATGTCCGAATCGTTTCAACCATTTTTTCAGGACATGGGGCCCCGCGTTGTATGAAATCAGGATATGCATGCCGTTTTTGCCGAATCGTTTATTCAACTGGCTGACGTATTTCACTCCAAGCCGGATATTCAGTTCAGGATCAAAGAGGGCATCGGTATCAAAAGGTTTTTTCAACTTTGTTTTCGGGTAAAGCTTTTTCCCGGTTGCCGGCATGATTTGCATGAGGCCGCGGGCCCCGGCAGGGGAGAGCGCCTGACTGTCAAAAAGGCTTTCCTGGCGGATGATTCCGTTTACGAAAAAGGGGTCCACCTTACGGTATTTGGTATATTCCAAAATGGCTTCTTCATAAGCGAGAGGGAAGAAGTGCTTCCAGAATTTTTCTGAAAGATTTTTTTCTTTGGGTTTGGTGGTGAAATCTTTATATAAATGCAAAAGCTTGAGGGATTCCGCATAGCCCTGAGCCTGATGATAAAGATGAGAAAGCCACAAAACCCCGGTCAGATTTTTGCGCACCGTTTTCTGCAATTCGCCGATTTCATTGCGTGCTTCCTGCGTCAATCCAAGTTTAGCCAGTTCGTTTGCCCGAGTGTAATGAAACTTTTCCCGTGTGCTGAGAGGTCGGCCGAGTTGACGGTCTTTTTCTTCCACAGATGAAGGTTGAGTTTGATTTTGTGTGAGGGGGTTGACACCAAGGGCGAGGAGCCTGTCTTTCGCGCGAATGCCGTGAAACGTGTAGGGATAAAACTCAGCAACTTTGGCGTATAAATCGCGCGCCACATCCTTTTTATCCATTTTTTCTGCGGACTTGGCGCCCCAGTACAGGTTGTATTCGATAAAGTCTCCATCAGGAGATCGGTGAGCCGCTTCCTGAAATCGGTTGAATGCTTTTTCGAATTTCCCATCGAGATAATGAATCCAACCCAAACGCCAACCGGCCCAATGCGCGTAATATTCCTGCGGGTATTTTTTCAAAGCGGCCTTGTAATTCTTCAGGGCTTCGGGAAAGTTTTTTTGTTCTTCATAAATTTTTCCAAGAAAAAACTGTGCCTTCACCGCAAGTTCTGAAGAAGGAGCCTCCTTGGTAACTTTTAGGAAATATTTAGCTCCCGCCATGGGTCGGCCGAGGTTCCAAAGGTTTCTGCCGATGTTGAACTTGGCATTTTGCACCTTGGCGTGGTGGGGATAAAGTTTCAGAAATTGATTCAAAGCTTCGTTGGCTTTTTTGCGGTCCCTCAATCCCCTCTGTGCCTGGGCGAGGAAAAAATAAAATCGCCCCGGTACAAGGTTGTCCTTCTTCTGGATTTCCAGGATTTCCTGAATGGCTTCTTTATAGCGGACGTTCTCAAACAGTCCCTGGATGCGATCGGTATGTTCCCTCAAAGTAAGAGGAATCTCTTTAACCGTTTTTAAAGCCGAAAGACGTTCGAGTGCTGTTTCAGCTGTGGGCGTTCGATCATGGTTTGGGTATTGGATGTGAAGTTGGCGAAAGTTCAGATAAGCCTCTGTTTGTTTTCCTGACTGCTCCTGGATTTCGGCCAGTTTGAAAATCATTTCAGGAAGAAATTCGCGAAATTTCTGGTATTTGAAATTCCTGGTAGTTGTCTGGATGGTTTCTTCCAGTGTTTTTATTCCTGCTTCTTTTTCCCCCAATTGAATTTGAGCCTCCGCAAGAACCAACTGAACTCTGGGATAGAGAAGGGTTTTGGGGTTGTGCTGAAGGAGTTTCAGGGCATTTTCCTGAGCCTCCTTATATTTTTTGGATTGCACCTCTGCCTGGATTAAATGGAAGCGAATGTAGTCTTCCACGGCCTCATAATTTTTGCTCAATGGTTCGAGAAGCTTTATGGCCTCTTCCGGTTTTCCCTGTTCCTGGTGAATGAGGGCGAGTAAAAACCGGGCGCGTTTGGCTTCCACAGAATCGGGCGAATGGTTTTGCAGGGCCAGAAGGTTGTTTTTAGCTTTGGCCCATTCCTTTTTCTGAAAAAGATTTTTAGCTTCCTCATAGTGCTGGTCTGTGTTTTCAGCGAAACCTGTTTGCGCAACGCTCAGGAAAAGTGCCAGAAAACAGGCGGACACTTTGGGCAGGAGGGAGAGCAATTTATCTCGCAGGGATTCGGCAGTGTCTTTTGGGTTTGCTGGCAGGGGTTGGGTGTTTTTCATTTTTCTGAACCAGGTCAACTGTCTTTTGGCGTAGTGCCGGGTTTCTCTTTTAATTTCATAGGCCGCGCGGTCTAAAGTCAAATTGCCTTGATGATATTGAACCATTTGTGCATAACCGATGCTTTTGAAGGGTTTCAGTTCGGGGCTGTAGCCACTTTCTAAAATGCTTTGCACCTCATTGGCTAATCCGTCCTCGATCATTTTATCCACCCGCTGATCGATCTGGGAATACAGCTCCGCCCGTTCTCTCTCCAAAATAAAAGTGTGGATGGGGAACCGACCTGGGGCCGGGGAGTCGCCATCGTGAAATTCTGAAAAACGTTTTCCGGTATCCAGATAAACTCCTAAAGCGCGTTCGATGCGCAGGGAATCTGTTGCGCAAATTTTTGCGGCGTACTCGGGGTCTATGCGCTGAAGTTCCCGGTATACTTCTTCAACGCCCTGATCGCGGATGTCCTGCCGGATTTTTTCCCGGATTTCAGGAGAACCTCCTTCTGCACAATCGTAATCTTCGGCCAGGACTTTTATATACAGTCCGGTGCCGCCAACCAGTATAGGAATTTTATCACGATCCATGAGTTCATGGATGATTTTCAGGGCCCGTACTTTAAAATCAAAAGCGTTAAACTCTTCATCCGGGTCAAGAATATCGATCAAGTGATGAGGAATTTCCTCCCTTGCCGACCGCGAGGGTTTGGCGGTGCCGATGTCGAAATATTTATAGACCTGCATGGAATCGGCACTGATGATTTCGGTGTCCAGCTTCCGGGCCAGGGCCAGAGCGGTTTCACTTTTCCCCGAATTCGTTGGGCCGGTCAGTATAATTAAAGGAAGCATAAATTTGCCCCATCTCCTTTGAATAAGTTCCGTCCTCATTATAGACCGCAAGTGGCGGGGCGACGGTAAAATCGGATTTTTTTCCTTTAAGGGCAGAGACCAGAAAGATTTTTGCCGGAGTCTGGAAATTGCCATGAATGAAACGGGCGATACGGGGATACAGGTTCCGACATTCCAGTTCTCGCAGGGTTTCGCTCATCCGCTCAGGCGGGTAGGCAAGGCTGATCTGGCCTCCCTTTTTCAGCAGGGGAGCAGATTTGTCCAGCAGGGAACTCATGCTGAGAGACAGTTCGTGCCGGGCCAGGGCTTTTCCTGCATCGGGATTGATCCGTCCTGTCTGGATTTTCCGGTAAGGCGGATTGGAAACAATATGGTCAAAAGATTCGGGTTTCAGTGCTTCCTCCAGAAAGTCACCGTGAATGAGAGAGATTTGTTTGTCCATGCCGTTTTGCTGAATATTTTTTTGCGCCTGCGCCGTATCTTGAATCTCAATGGCGGTTATTTTGAGGGTCGGTTCTCCCTGCGCCAGCAATATAGGAATGATGCCGCAACCGGTGCCGATATCCAGCACCGACTGGCCGGGCAAAAGGGACATGAAATCGGCCAGCAGGAACGGTTCGATAGAATAACGGTAGCCGGTTTTTTCCTGGTTAATAACCAGTTCTTTAAGGGGTTTGGTGCTGTCCACAAAGGTATTGTCTTGCAGAACTATTTGTTTGTAAAGCGGTAATTGTTATACTAACAGGGTGCTGAAAAACTCCCGAAATTGTCATCCTCGAGAGCCCCTTCGTCCGCTGTCATCCTTGAGCGAAGCGAAGGATCTCGTTTTTGGCTTCAGGGCGGCTCTGGCGATGAAGGATCGTTCCTTATGAAACAAGAGGCGAGATTCTTCACTTTGTTCAGAATGACAAGCACGTTGATTTTTTGAGCAACCTGCCAAGGGCTGGTTTTTCTTTCTATCGGAGGAGTAATGGATTCTTTAGTGGCTCAACAGGTTTGGGCGGTGGTGATGTTTGTTTTGGGCAGTTTTCTTCTCAAGACCTGTAGTAGATGGGAGAGGGCAGATCAGGCCACTTTGAAGGAGGCCAAAAGCTACGGTCGAAGAGAGACGGATATTGTCAAACCCAGAACCCTGCGCGGCACTATCATGACGGTGCTGGGTTGCGGCCTCTGCCTCGGCGGTATGATCCTCTTCCTGCTCCACGTCTAGCTCCGGCCAAGCGGCCGGTGGCAACTTGCAATGGCTCAACCGGCGAGCAAATGGTTAGCTCGGCTTATGACGCTCTTCTCGTTCTAACCTTCATGAAACCCGTGTCCACCTGTGGTTACTATTAAAAAATATCCCACCACGATTTTTTTGTGGTCAGGATGGTGGCAAGGGATTCTTTCTCATAAACGATGGGGTATTGCCTGAGCGTTACCAGAAACCCATCTGCCGGGGCGGTGATTTCTTCCAATCGTTTGCCGCTGTACAGGTCTCTGATTTCCCCGATCGTTTGTCCCTCTTGGATGAGGGTTCCCACTTTCACTTCGTGCAGAAACATTCCTGCTGTGTCGGCAAGAACGGTGACTTCATTTTCGGGCTGATAAAACCGGGTTGGAAAGTTTTTATCGGACTTTGTTTTTCTTCTGTCTTTCAGGATCCCTTCGGCCTGCATGAAGTTGACGATGCCTTGAAAAAGGGATGCGCATTGCGGCAGGTTCAGGGTTCGGGGCGATCCGGACGACAGGGTGACGCTCACCATGTCCTGCCAGTGAGAAGACAAGTTGACTTGGGGCGATGGCTGCAATTTTCGCACGGTTTCTATTTTCAGATCGCGGGCCAACTTTTTGATGCTTCCATCCATCTTCAAGGTCTGGATATGCGGGGCATCTTCATAATGCGGTAGAGCGGATTGCAGGATGATGCCCCAGTCGGCATTGACCGTATGCTTGAGAACGGCTGAGGCCAGGGCTTCGGTGGTTTCGCCTGCCGGGTTGCCGGGAAAAGCCAGGTCCATATCCATGCCATCATACGGCCATAACCGGGAACCGGATTGAATGGCGTTCAAGTTGACAACGGGGAAGATGATGACCTGACCATCGAGGGTGTAGTTGGGATCACCACCTTCGACTATATTATCGAGAAACTGGGACAGGCGTGAACTCAGGTGCATTCCGTTCAAATGGTCGCCGTGCAGGCCGCTGACGATGGCAAGGGTTTCGGAGTGATCGGATTTCCCCCAGGTGTTTTTATAAAGGACCAACGGGGCACCGAACGGAGTTGGAATGGAGAGGACTTTTTCTTTCATGGTTCAATAGAGGTGGCGATACGGGCCAGCGGCGCACCTTTCCCGGTGAGCGGATGTTCCCGCAGGGTGAATAACAAGCCGGAGCAGGGAGAACGGATGTCTTCTGGCATCTGGTCAGGGCCTATCAGGTCGCCGATTTTTTCTCCTTCTTTTAATATTTGTCCCACTTCTGTCTGTTTGACGAATAACCCCGCATTTTGCGCCTGGACCATAGTCACCTGATCGGGTTGCACTATTCTGGCTGGTGCGACTTCTGCTAAAAACTCGCCGCAATCGACCGCCTCGGTTTGGTGGAGCAGGTTGAGGATGCCCAGAACGATCTGCTCGCAATAATTTTTGTGGATACGCAGGCAGATTCCGCTTTCGATGACCAGTGTGGGAACTTTGGCCTGGTTCAGGTTGTAACCCAGAGTGGATTCGAAAATCTCTGCATGAGGGTGGACCCAGATCAGATCGACATTACAAAGTTTGGCCAGTGGGACCAGTTTTTTTTCAAAATTCTTGATAATGCGGATTTGCGGCAGTTCCATAAGGTGGAGGTTGCTGGCATGGAAGTCGACCACCAGATCGGAGTTGGATTTTAAATCTTCCAACAGGGTTCTCGAAGCCTCAGTGACTAGAGAGCGGGTATTTTTTTCACCAAAGGTGCGGTTGATGTCGGTGGAAAAAAAGGGCCACAGCCGGGTTCCCGTTTCGAGAGCTTGCGGGTTCACTGCCGGGTAAATATGTACTTCTCCTTTAACCGCGTTTTGTTCTTCCAGTTTCTTCAGCGTTTCTATTAGCCGGTGGCAAATATACAGTCCTTCCAGTTCATCGCCGTGCAGTCCGGTAACCAGTGAGACGCGTTGGGTCGGTTTGGCGGATTGCGAGGGGCTAAAAGTGTGGCGGATGATTTCAACCGGGGGTCCGGCAGGGGCTTTAACGGAGAAGATGCATTTGCTTAGCATGGAAAGGGCAGATCAGACGGGTTTGTGTTTTTTAGGGGAAATTTTCATGCTGTCGATTTTTCTTTTAAGGGTGTTACGGTTGATGCCCAGTACCTTGGCGGTTGCGACCTGTTTGCCGGAGTGTTTGTCTAAAAGAATTTCAAAGAGGTGTTTTTCAACTTTTTGAATGAGTGTTTCATAAAGCGTTCCTTCCTCTGAATTGTTATGCAGAAGAAAGTCCTGAATCAACTGGTCCAGGCGTTCATCCCATTGTCCGTCATCGTTGGCGGCATCATTTTCCTGCAGGTGGGGAGGCAGGTGTTCCGGCAGGATGGGGCCGGAAAGAGCCAGCATCAAGGCACGCTTGATCACGTTTTCAAGTTCCCGGATGTTTCCGCTCCAGTGATAACGGCTCAGAATGTGCTCGACATCGGGAGAGAGGTAGACTTTTCCGCGCGCGAGTGTTTTTGTGTAACGCGCAATAAAATGATTGGCGAGAAGGGGCACATCTTCCAACCGTTCCCGGAGCGGCGGCATGTCAATATGGATGACGTTGAGGCGGTGATACAGGTCTTCGCGAAACTGCTTCAGGTTCATCATGTCTTCCAGGTTCTGATTGGTTGCGGCAACGACCCGGACATCAACGGTGATCGGGTCTTTCCCACCTACCCGGTAGAATTCATTGTTTTGCAGGACGCGGAGGATTTTGGCTTGCAGGGGCAGTTCCATATCGCCGATTTCATCGAGAAACAGGGTGCCTCCATTGGCCTGCTGAAATTTCCCCATTTTGGTTTCTACGGCCCCGGTGAAAGCGCCGCGTTCGTGGCCGAACAGTTCCGATTCTAAAAGTTCGCGGGAGATGGCGGCGCAGTTGATGCAAATAAAGGGCTGGTCTTTGCGGTGCGAGTATTGATGCAATGTGCTGGCGACCATTTCTTTGCCGGTTCCACTTTCCCCGGTAATCAGTACGGAGAGGTCGGAGCCTGCGGATTTGCCAATGGTCTTGAAGATTTCCTGCATACGTCTACTCTTGCCAATAATCGCGGAAGTGGAGTCTTGCATGCCGACTTCCTGATTCTGAGTGGACGAGGCAGAGGCTGGCGCAGAAATGGACCGGGCTGTTTCTATCTGGTCGATCAAACGGAAGATTTCATCGAAATCAAACGGTTTGGTGATGTAGTCGTAGGCTCCGAGCCGCATGGCCTCGATAGTGTTGTTCATGGTGTCCTGGGCGGTCATCATCACCACTTTCAAATCGGGAAAAAGCTTTCGGCTTTGTTCGAGAAGTTCGAGTCCATTGGTTTCTTCCATAAAAATGTCCGAAAACATCACCAGGTATTGGTTGTCTGCCAGTTGTGTCAGAGCTTCCTCTGCGGACGAGGCGGTATGCACGAGGTAGTTTTTCTTTTCGAGGCCTTTTTTCAAGACCCAGAGAATATTTTTCTCGTCATCTACGATCAATATTTTATTTTGTTCTTCTGTCATGTTTCTATCTTATCATTTCTGTCGGATAGGAAGAAATACTTGCACTGTGGTGCCTAAACCTTTTTCGGAGGTAATTTTTATTTTTCCATTGTGGTCTTCAACGATTTTCAGACAAATGGCAAGTCCCAAGCCGCTTCCCTTCGTTTTCGTGGTGTAAAAGGGGGTGAACAGTTTTTTCTGGGTTGGCTCGTCCATGCCCGAGCCGGAATCGATGATTTCGACTACGATATTCTGTTGCGGGATGGGGGAAGAGGCGGCCTTGATCGCATACCCTGAACTGACCCGGGTGACGATCTGGATCTTTCCCCCTTTTCGGGACGCTTCGATGGCATTTTTGATGAGGTTGAGAAACACTTGCTTCAACTGGTCTTCATCGGCCTCAATGGGTGGCAGGCTGGGATCATAAATTTGCTCAAACCGACCCTTTTTTCGGGTGAGGGTGTCTTTTTCCAGCATCAGAATGTCTTCCAGGGCCTTATGGATATTGGTGCTTGCCATTCTCAGATTCAGAGGCCGGGTCAGGTCCATCATTCTTTTCACCATCCGGTCGATCCGGTCCACTTCGGACACCACAACATCGAGATATTCCTGATGTGAGCTGTCTTTGATTTCCTGACGCAGTAGCTGGGCCGACCCGCGGATGCCGCCTAAAGGATTGCGGATTTCATGGGCCATGCCCATGGCGACGGCTCCCAGGTTATTGAGGTGGTCTGCCGGTCTCTGTCGTTCTTCCAGTTCGCGAATCAGGCTCATGTTTTTGATCAGGATGACCACGCCTTGAATAGAATCGTCCGCCTCTAAAAAGGGCGACAGGGTCAGGTTGACCGGGAACCGGGAAGTGGGGGTGTGGCGCATGCCTTGAGCCTCTACATCGTGGTAGCAGGCTCCTGTCGTCAGGACTTGACGGACTTTATCGAGGACATGTTGTTGCCGGGGAAACAGTTCTTCAAGGTTACGGTGGATGAAGGAGTCGCGGGAGCGGTGAAACATATCTTCCACGGTCAGGTTGCTCTCCTGAATAGTCAGCGAGGAGGAAACGAGCAGAACCCCGTCTATGATGGAACAAAAAATATTCTGGTGCAGATGTTCGGGGTCGTTCATCGTGCCCACTCCGGTTTATTTGGAACCCTTGGCCTTTTTGGCTTTTCCCCCTGAGTAAGGACTTTTTTGCTGGGGTTTTTTAGCCGGGGTTGCAGGTTTAGTGGGGGCAGGGCTTTCAGCGGCTCCTGCGGCGGGAGCGTCTGCCGGGGTATCTGCTTTGCCCTGCTTGCTTTCTGATTCCCAGCCCTTCTTGCGTGCTTCGGACGGGTACTCAGAAGTATACCACCCTGAACCTTTAAGAATGAACCCGGATGCGGAGACCAGACGACGGACTTTTCCGTTATCTTTGTCGTCACAACCCAGGCCATTACAGGTCTTTAAAGGTTTTGCGGAAATCGCCTGCATGGCCTCAAATTGGGCTCCGCATTTATCGCATTCGTATTCGTAAATCGGCATAACTCAAAATCTCCAGCGATTGCTGACAAGTATTTTGTCAGAAACTTATAAAATTCGAAACTGAAATGGCAGGGTCTTATTTTCCGGAAAAGCAACCGTGTTAAACCCGGGTGAGCCATTCCTGGAATTTGGGATGGGCACCGCGAACCACTTCAAAAAATGTTTTCTGTACCTGTTCGGTGATGGGGCCTCTTTTGCCCGATCCGATGACACGGTTGTCCACCTCGCGGACAGGTGTGACCTCGGCGGCGGTTCCGGATAGAAAGACCTCTTCGGCGATATAGAGCTCATCGCGGGTGATGATTCTCTCTTCCAGGGCGATGCCCAGATGATCACAGATTTCGATTACCGTGTTGCGGGTGATTCCATCCAGATTGGAGCAGGATAAATCCGGGGTGTGTAATTTCCCCTTGGAATAGATGAAAATATTTTCTCCCGATCCTTCTGAAACGTAGCCTGAGGGATCGAGAAGAATCGCCTCGTCGTAGCCGTCTCGAACGGCCTCTGCCTTGGCCAGGATAGAGTTGATGTAGTAACCGCAGGCTTTGGCTTTGGTCATGGTGACATTGACATGGTGCCGTGTGAAGGAAGACAGGCGGACACGGATGCCCTTGTCCAGGCCATCTTCTCCCAGATAGGTGCCCCAGGGCCAGGCCGCGATAGCGCAACGGACATCGACTCCTTTCGGGTTGAGTCCCATTTTGTTATCGCCCAGAAATATGATGGGTCGGATGTAGCATTCCTCCAGCTTATTTTCCCTGACGACACTGAGTGTCGCGTCAAAAAGGTCCTTGTTGGAAAAAGGCACCTCAATACCGAGAATGATGGCAGACTGAAACAGCCGGTCGATATGTTCCTGCAGGCGGAAAATGGCCGATCCGTTATTTTTGGAATTGTAGCAACGAATGCCTTCGAAAACCCCGAACCCGTAATGCAGGGTATGGGTGAGGACATGGACATTGGCTTCGTGCCAGGGGATCATTTTCCCATCCATCCAGATTTTTTCAGATTTTTCCAAGAGAGCCTCTTTATGGAGCAGTATTTGTCAATTTAGGGATAAAACAGGTTAAGGTTAGATATTATTGGGCCTTAGGTATAAAATCAAGCCAAATAAATGCATTGACATGTTAATATGGGTTTGTTAATTTCACCACCTTGCTTTTGAATTAAGAAGGGGCCGCTAGCTCAGTTGGTAGAGCACTTGACTTTTAATCAAGTGGTCGAAGGTTCGATCCCTTCGCGGCTCATTTCTTTTTCCCTTATAAAATTGGAAGTCCCCATCGTCTAGCCTGGCCCAGGACACCGGCCTTTCACGCCGGCGACGCGGGTTCGAATCCCGCTGGGGACGCCAGTTTTCTTCTTACCTCCTTGATTATTCTAAAGGTTTCTCTTTAGTAAATCTCGACTTTAGCCAGCTAGTACACAAACCAATCAAATGAGCACATAAAAACGTGGGAAGACCAGTTGTTCTCGCCAAGAAACTCCTTCGGATTTACCCTTATTTCTAAATGAGAAAAGCTCAAAACCCGTTCTGCACATAAAGCATTTACCTGTTCCAGTTTATGGGAGGCCCGTGTTGTAATAATCTTTTTTGTGTTAAGAGCCTAAGGTTAAGACAAGGGATAAAAAAAGAGAATTTTAGTATGAGCTGTTATCCATTATAATGTAACCTTGAAACGGTCTGCGAAACGGTCTGTACAGGAAATATTGTCCGGTCTTCATGTTATTTAATTCGTACGAATTTATTTTTCTCTTTCTGCCTCTCACCCTTCTGGTTTTTCACTGGACTGGCAGGCAAGGCCATCATCGGATGGCCATTGCATGGTTAGTGGGCGCGTCATTATTTTTCTATGGCTGGTGGAACCCGGCCTATCTTGGCCTGATACTGTTCTCCATCCTACTCAATTACGGGGTAGGAGTATCACTTGGAGACGTACCAAATAGTTCGCGTAAAAAACCTCTGCTGATCCTTGGTATTACTGTTAACCTTGGATTGCTGGGCTATTACAAGTATGCCAACTTCTTTATTGAAAATTTCAATTTACTTGCAGGCGCAGACATATTCCTACATGAGATCGTTCTTCCATTAGCTATTTCCTTCTTTACCTTTCAACAAATCACCTATCTGGTCGATGTCTATAGGGGCGAGGTCAGGGACTACAGCTTTCTCCACTATTGCCTCTTTGTAACTTTTTTCCCACAGCTAATCGCAGGACCTATCGTTCGCTATAAGGAGATGTTGCCACAGTTTGCGTTAGATGCTGTCTACCGCTTACGCGCAGAACACCTCGCTGCCGGCTTCACCATTTTTGCAATAGGTTTGTTCAAGAAGGTGGTTCTGGCAGATGGTGTTGCTGTTTATGCAACACCCATGTTTGAAGCTGCCGAGATGGGTGTGGCTCTGACCTTTTTCGAGGCCTGGGGAGGGGTACTAGCCTTTAGCTTTCAACTTTATTTTGATTTTTCCGGCTATTCGGATATGGCAATTGGACTTGCACGAATGTTTGGTATTCGCCTTCCACTTAATTTTAACTCCCCTTACAAGGCAACCTCCATCATTGACTTCTGGCGACGATGGCATATTACCCTGTCTCGTTTTTTACGCGATTCCCTCTATATTCCCCTTGGCGGCAATCGTAAAAGCGAATCCCGCCGCCTTATCAATTTGATGATAACGATGTTGCTCGGTGGTCTTTGGCATGGAGCAGGGGGAACATTTATACTGTGGGGCGGACTTCATGGATTGTATCTGGTGGTCAATCATGGGTGGCGGAAACTATTCAGGAATAGAAGAAGAACAAAATCAGGCGGCTACATTGGGTGGGCCATTACCATGTTGGCTGTGGTGGTGGCATGGGTGCCTTTTCGTTCTGAAAGTGTGAACGGGGCAAGTAATATGTTAGCAGCAATGGCAGGGGTACACGAAATATCCTTGTCCATTTCATTGATAGGCAGACTAGGTAATGCAGAACAGTGGTTAGTGGATCAGGGTGTCGTCTTCAGGGGCATATACCCTAATAACATTATTGGAGTTGATCCTAGGTCAGCTTTTTTATGGGTTATTTTCTTGTTCTTTGTTGCGACGCTTTTGCCTAACACCCAGCAAATTATGCGTCGCTACCGCCCTGCCATTGAGACCTACAAAGATGAGATTGCCTGCTTGCGCTACCGATGGATGGAATGGCGTCCCACACTACCATGGGCGTTGTTCACAGCTGTAGTATTCACCCTTGCAGTACTTGGGCTGACACGTGTCAGCGAGTTTCTTTATTTCCAATTTTAGCTTTAAATATTCGATGCGACACACGCTTTTCTCGAGCTATCTAAAAGCTATTGCATGGCTAATTCCCATAAGCCTTATGACGGTGTTCGCTTTCAACCGTTTTATGGACCCATTCGATATTTTTGATGGACCACGTATTGAGGGAATCAATGCCAACAAACCCCATTTTTTATCACATCTCCGAATGTCAAAGGCAATTGCTGTGCAAAGGTTAAAGCCAACAGCAATCATTCTTGGCACGTCTCGTGCCGAAGCTGGGATTGATCCACTGCACCCTGGCTGGAGTGATCATCCTGTCTACAACCTTGCCATATCTAGTGCCAATATCTATGAGATATTTCGCTACTTGCAGCATGCGCAGGCCGTTCAGCCACTGAAGCAGGTAGTGCTGATGCTAGACTTTTTTATGTTTAACGCTGTCTCCCAAGACGATAAACAAGATTTTGATGAACGTCGGTTGGCAGTAGATGTGGAGGGATATCCGCAGGGTAGCAATTACGATATCTTCTCTTCTATTGCATCCCTGGATGCATTCAGAAGTAGCATAGACACTTTTTTCAAACAGAGTAAAACTAGTGACTACTTCCCCAATGGAATGAGCAATAATACTGAAAAATACAATGTCATCCAGGGGAAAGGTGGACACCACTACGAATTCATATTTAGTGAAAATTGCTACCTCAACAATTTGTATAACAACTTTAATTTCGCAACAGCAAAACGAGACCTCTGGCAGGTTTACCGACAGCTCATCGCTATGGTTTACCAACAGAAGCTAGGCCTTCATATTGTTATATCCCCCTCGCATGCCCGCCAGTTTGAAGCCATAGCTGTGAAGGGTCTTTGGCAAACCTTTGAGCAATGGAAACTCCAGCTGGTACAAATCAATGAACAAGAGGCTGCCAAATCAGGTGAAGAGCTACTTCCAATTTGGGATTTTTCGGGCTACAATTCATACACGACAGAGAAAGTACCTCCGCTTGGCGATGCTAATACCGAAATGCAGTGGTACTGGGAATCTAGCCATTACAAAAAAGAGTTAGGGGACTTGGTATTGGATCGTGTTTTTGGTCATCAAGAACCAGGGCGAACAGTCCACCCTGACTTTGGTACTCTCATCACTTCAGAGAATATCGAACTCCACCTGCGACAAGTTCGTAATGATCGGCAGAAATGGCGAACCTCTTTTCCTGAAGATGCTCAAGAGATTGAACGATTAGGTAGGGCAATAGATATATCAAAAATCATTCAAAAAAGGTAGGCCATAGCTTCACCTTTGTTTTTTTTTGAATATCAGTGATGGATAGCATTTTTTAATGCTATCTCATTTTTGCAATGGAGCTATTGTGCAGGCTCAATCCTTGAAAACACCTGATGCATTTGCAATTGATTTCGACAAGGTTTTTTTGTTTACTGTTAGGCAGTTATTGGCAGGCATATAGCGTTTTTTCAGGCTAAGATTTTTCATGGACACACTATTCTGGTTTTTTTCAAAATTGCTTTGGTGGATTTTTTCCCCAAGCAGGATATTGCTGTTTCTTTTGGCTCTTGGTACGGTTCTTCTTTGGACAAAAAAAAACATTGCTGGACGCTGGTTGCTTTCAGTGGCAGTGGTAGTTATTTTTGTGCTTTCTTTCAGGCCATTTGGGCAGGGGCTTTTGTTCGTTCTGGAAAGCCGATTTTCACATTCTTTGAAGTTGCCGGAAGAATTGGATGGAGTTGTTGTTTTAGCGGGCTCTGAAAATAGTACAATTTCTAAAACCTGGGGCCAGCCATCTCTAAACGGGAGTTCTGAACGTCTAATAACATTTATATCCTTGGCGAAGCGTTACCCGGAGGCAAAGCTTCTGTTTGTAGGCGGGGTTGGATCGGTTGACAGTCAGGTGCCAACACCTGAAGGGACTGCGCGCATGATCTTTGAGCAGGTGGGATTAGACGCAAGTCGGGTGATTTTTGAATCTAAGTCACACAACACGTTTCAGGGTGGAGTGGCAAGTTATGAGTTGATCAAACCAAAGGCTGGTGAAAAATGGGTTCTCATTACCTCTGCATTTCATATGCCGAGGTCTGTTGGTGTTTATAGGCAGGCCGGTTGGGAAGTCATTCCGTATCCGGTGGACTTTGGATATGATGATCAGCTAAGATTCGATTTTAGTTTGGGTCATATGGCAGTTTTTTCCCGTGCCTTGCATGAATGGATAGGCGTTTTTGTTTACGGGTTGACGGGAAAAACAACTGAATTATTTCCGGGCCCAAAATAAAGAAGTGGGCTGAATGAATCTGTCTGTATAACTTTGATGAAATATTTCAAGCTATAAGGATGAAACCAGAAATCCGAGTTTTTCAGAACCGAGAGAAGCTGGCAATAGCAGTTGCAAAAGATTGGAAAGAAGGGGCTCAGCAAGCTACTCGGTCGGGGAATAAGTTTAGTGTCGCACTTTGCGGTGGTAGTACCCCTACAGTGGTATATCGGTGTTTGGCCGGTGAAGAGTTCCGACAGTCTATCCCTTGGAGCTCAGTTCACCTGTTTTGGGGTGACGAGCGATGTGTTCCTCCTGAAGATATGGAAAGCAATTTCCGGATGGCTCAAGAATTATTGATCGATCATGTCTCTATTCCAGAGAAAAATATTAACCGTATTAAAGGCGAGGCCGACCCCATAACTGAAGCTGTTCAGTATGGAGAAAAGATGCGGGGCCATTTTGGGTCAGGTGAGAAAGGTATTCCCTCTTTTGACTGGGTTATTCTTGGTTTGGGGCTCGATGGTCATACGGCATCTATTTTTCCCCACGCAAACTCTTCTTATCGAGACCTTGGTCTTTGTGCGGTAACGGCTCATCCTGAGAGTGGTCAAAAAAGAATAACTATGACTCCGAAAATTTTTAACCAGGCGTTACGGGTCACGTTTTTGGTTACTGGTAAAGAAAAGGCTTCTATTGTTAAAGATATTATTGGAGAAGATGTGTGTGCGGAAAATTATCCCGCTAAACAGGTGAGCCCTGTTGGGGGAATATTGCAGTGGTGGGTCGATGAAGAGGCCTATTCAGCTTTAAGGTGAGAAAAAGCATTGCGGGTTTCCCCGCCCCCATCAACCTATATTCATTTGGGAAAAAGATTCGTTTTGATGATTTGAGTGCTACTTTTTTTATGTTTCCCTAAGAACTTAAAATAAATGGGTGCTGACGATAAGTTTTAGCGAAAACGAGAAACGTTCCTAAACGGATAAAAGTGACTATTTACTTGCTGGAAAAACTTAAAAGGGACTCAATTAACTCTCCGGCTAAACTCCCCATCTTCATACTATTTTGTCTCGTTAGTGTTTATCTTGTTTTTTTTCTTATAGCTTTGTATGGGCATGTAAACGAAACTGGAATTGTTGAGGGCAAGGTTCGATCTGTTATCTTGCAGTTAGAGGGTGATCAAAAAAAATCAGCTTTGAAAAATGTTGCGCGAATTCAAGCGATGAAAACAATAGCGAAACCAAGATTTCTGGAGCCAACCAGTGTTTATCATTCCCTTTTAGGGCCACGACAGCCCTTTCCAAAAATAAATGGAGAGCTGAAAGATGCTATTGCCGATAAAAAGGATAAGTTGCAAGGGGTTGATCTCGCTGGAGCCGAACTGGTTGGAATTCAGTTGAACCACTCCAATCTCCAGCAAGCTGATCTTAGTGGGTCTAACCTCAGTCGAGCTCATCTCCAGTGGGCAGATATGGGGAGGGCCAACCTCGAAAGAGCCATACTCGTTAGGGCTAAACTTGATCATGCTAATATCAGGCAAGCAGTACTTTATAGGGCTGACCTTGCTGGTGCCAGCCTGACAGGGGCAGACTTGAGTGAGGCTGATCTCTCACATGCCAACCTTGCTGAATCTGATTTGCGTGCGGCCAATTTGAAGCGAGTTGACTTGAGCGATGCAAATTTAGATAGGGCGGTCCTGGACCAGGCTGGTCTGACGGGTGCTGACTTAAGGCGGGCTACTTTCAATCAGACGAGTTTTAGGGGAGCGGATCTAACTGGGGCGGACCTCCATGGGGTGTATTTTTATAATAACTCCGCTTTTGGCCCGGCCAATTTTGATCAAGCTACATTGAAGGGAGTAGATCTTGGGAGTAGTTTTCTTGCTGGAGCAAGCTTTAGAAAAGCCAATCTCAGTCAGGCAGATTTGAGTCGTGCAAACTTGAACAATGCCGACTTTCAAGGGGCAAACCTTCTGGGAGCTAATTTGAAGCAGTCTGGTAGCACAGGGACCAATTATAACGGGGCAGATCTAAGGGGAGCGGACCTAAGCCAAGCTGGATTCGCCAAAGTTGATTTGAGCGCAAGTAACCTTAGCGGAGCTGATCTTAGGGGGGGGACATTTAGGAGCCTAAACTTTGGTACGGCAAACCTGATGGAGGCCAACTTATTTGAGGCAAATTTAGATAGGGCCGATCTCAGCAAGGTGAAAAACCTTACCTGTGAGCAAATCAAGGGGGCTTTTTTTGGAGAAGGAACTCAGTGGCCAGACAACCTCCGGTTAATTTTGGGGTCGGGAGCAACCTATCATTGTGAGGACCTTGGGGTTCATCCTTAATTATGTTTGAAATTTTAGAGACAGGAATTAAAAACTCCAGGAATGTGCTCCGATATTTTTTTAGACCCGGTGCCATTAAGGAATTGGAGACCATTTTGAGCCAACGTCAAAGGGGCCAAAATAAGTGCGCTGTGTATTTTGTGGATCAGTTTTTCGAGAAGAATGCAGGAAGTTTGGGGTGTTTCGCTCAGTCCGAGGACGATAAGGTGATATTTGTTGACTCTCAAAATGAGCCGACTACAGACTATGTGAACCTGAAAGTTGCCAAACTGTTGGAAGAGGGAATAAGTGATCCTTTTGCCGTGATTGGAATTGGCGGAGGAACCACCTTGGATATCGCTAAAGCTGTTTCCAACCTTTTGACCAATGGGGGGAAAGCCGAGGATTATCAAGGGTGGGATCTGGTAAAAGTTCCGGGGGTTTATAAGGTGGGTATTCCCACAATATCGGGCACGGGTGCTGAGGCTACTCGTACTTGTGTTCTGACCAATAAGGAAAAAGGTTTGAAATTGGGAATGAACAGTGATCATACCGTCTTTGATCAACTCATCCTTGACCCTGATTTAACTGAAACCGTACCCAGCGACCAATATTTCTATACTGGAATGGATGCTTATATTCATTGCATGGAAGTTTTGAGTGGGCATTACCGAAACGTTGTGGGAGACGCATTTTCCGACCAGGCAATCAAATTTTGCCGGGAGGTTTTTTTGAGCGATGAGATAAAAAGCGCACGGAACCGGGAAAAGCTAATGGTGGCATCCTACTTCGGAGGTTGTGCGGTTGGGACTACTTATGTTGGTGTTCTCCATCCCTTTTCGGCAGGGTTATCAGTGGTGCTTGGCATGCACCATGGAATAGCAAATTGTGTGGCCATGACCGCCATGGAGGAATTCTATCCCCGTGAGTTGGAAGAATTCTGGCGAATGGTGGAAAAACAAAATATTCCTGTTCCACGAGGGGTTTGCCGAAATCTTAACGAGGAACAATATGACTTGTTGTATGAAGCCACTATAATTCATGAGAAACCGTTGACCAATGCTTTGGGAGACGACTTTAAGAGTATACTGACAAAAGAGAAAGTTATAGAAATTTTCAGGTCCATGTAAGACATCATGGAATTTAAAATCCATTTCAGTGCTCGCGCGCACACCTATACCAAAGAAGAAGAAGATGCCGTGTTGGAGGCTATGCGAAATGCCAATCCTCTGACTCAAGGGCAAAATCTCCATGAATTTGAAGCAAAGTTGTGCCGGTATATTGGAGGACGTCATGCTTTTGGTGTTTGTAATGCCACGGCGGCACTTGAGTTGGCGGCGCAACTCTGTTGCTTTGACAAGGGAGATGAGGTTGTCATTCCTTCTCATACCTTTACTTCATCCGCTTATCCCTTTGCTAAAAGTGGTGCTCGAATCGTTTGGGCAGACATTGATCCGCATAAGCGTGTGGTCACAGCCCAGACAATTGCGGATAAAGTAACCTCAAAGACCAAAGCCGTAGTTGTCGCCCATCTTTACGGGTACGGGGCTGACATGGCGGAGATTATGGAAATGGCCAAACGGCATAATTTTTTGGTGATAGAAGATGCGGCTCAAGCTTTGGGGGTTGAAGTTGAGGGTAAAATGGCAGGAGCCTATGGTGATTTTGGTGTGCTCTCCTTCCATTCTCATAAAAATATTTCAACTCTTGGTGAGGGAGGTGCGCTTATGGTCAGGGATAAGGAGCTTGCCGCTCTCGTTCCCGGATTGCGGCATAATGGGCATTGTTCCTTTTTGGCCAAACGAAATGACTATTGGATTCCCGCAATGGGGAATGTCGATTTCCCGCAAATAAATGGTCGAGTTTTTTGGCCTAATAATTATTGTATTGGCGAAGTCGAGTGCGCTTTAGGTTTGAAATTACTGGATCGAATAAATGTCATCAATCAAAAAAAGCGTGAACGAGCCATAAGATTTATTGATGCTTTGGCGGACTTCCCGGAGTTAGAGTTCCACCGTGTTCCTTCATCTCGTCATAACTATCATCTTCTTGCCGCTAAGTTGACAAATGGGAAGCGAGATGAGTTTATCAGAAGGATGGCGGGAGATAAAAAAATCCAATGCGTGGTGCAGTATTATCCGCTGAACAGGTATCCGCTATATCAAACAGCCGGTTTTGGAGATGCCGATTGTCCCAACGCAGATAATTTTTTCGATAATATGGTTTCTTTCCCTTTCCATCATAGCCTTTTGGATTCCGATCTTGATTACATATTACAATCTACCCAGGACGTCTTGAAAGAGTTGCGAGCTTAAAATGAATACGGCCATTGTTATTCCAGCTGTTAAAAAAAACGTTGCATTCACCGATGATCTGGTGAAAAAACTGGCCGGGACAAGTTTGATACAGCGAGCCATTGACAGGGCAAGGAGGCTTGTTCCGGGGGAGCATATTTATGTTGTCACAGACTCTGAGGAAATCTGTCTCATATGCAAAAGAAACAGCATTCAATACAGCTATAAAAAAAAACTGAGATTAAAAACCCAGAATACGGTTGAAAGCCTGGGTTTTCTTTTTCCCCAGCTTTCAGCGCAATATAAAGAATTGATACTGCTCTCCCCATATGTGCCGCTACTAGAAGAACGAGATATCCAAAAAGCTCTGCGGAAATACAAATCTCTCCGAGATACCAAATTTTTAATTCCGGTAAAGCGGGAAATTTCCCGCGCATTCAAAACAAGCAAAAGAAATTTTCACGAGTTTTTGACAGAGGATTCTGAGCCAGAGCTTCTTATAGAGTCTCAAGCATTCAAAATTATTTCAACCTCCCTCGCCCAGAGAGGATTTGGAGCGGGCAAAGTAAAGCCTGTGACATATGAAATCAGCCCTGACTTGATAGAGATAAGAAGCTATCAGGACTGGTGGGTTTGCGAGAAACTCCTCAAAAGAAAGCGGATTGTTTTCAGGGTCAGGGGGGATGAGCAAATTGGCATGGGTCATATTTATAGAGCCCTTACCCTTGCTCACGAGATCACCGATCATGAGGTTTATTTTGTGTGTGACGAAAAATCCCGCGATGCCGTGACCCGCTTGGCCGGGGGGGATTATTGGCTTGAAGTGTACAACCAAAAAGAAATAACAGAACGTGTTATTGATTTAAAGCCCGACCTTGTCATTAATGACATCCTTAAAACAAACCGGGGCTATATCCTGAAAATTCGCAAACTGGGTATCAAGGTAATCAATTTTGAGGATTTGGGGTCCGGTGCCTGTCATGCTGATTTAACCATTAATGAATTGTATGACAAGCCGGAAATCGAGGGGAAAAATATTCTCTGGGGGCAGAAATATTTTTTTCTGCGGGAGGAATTCAATGAGGCTCGGCCCAATCGATTTAAAAAGAAAGTGGATACCATTTTGGTGACTTTTGGGGCCGCAGATCCCAGCGATTTTACACGAAAAATTTTTAGAACGATATCCGGTTATTGTGCTGACAAGAAGATTAAAATTTTTCTTGTTACAGGGGGTGGCTATTCCCATATCAAGGAATTGGAAAATGAAATCAAGTCTCTTCCCAAAGAGCAGGCAGAATACATCCATGTTACAGGAGTAATGTCTCATATTATGGAACAGGCTCAAATTGCTATTGCCGCAAACGGAAGAACCACTTACGAATTGGCTCATATGAATATACCTTCCATTGTCTTGAGTCACCATGAAAGGGAGAAAATGCACTCGTTTGCAAGGCCGGAAAGAGGGTTTGTCCCGCTGGGTCTTTATAAAGGTGGAGACACCGAGGCCAAACTTTTTAAAGCCTTTAAAAAAATGGTTGAGGATACCCATTACCGTAGGACACTTTTTGATCGTATTAAGCCGTTTCGGTTCCAAAAAAACAAGGACAAGGTGTTGAGGCTTATTGAAAGTATTCTAGATAGCTAAAGCAGGCTCCTGCGCTCGACTCGTTTCTTTTCGGCACAATATTAGTAACTTGGGTCAATAGGAGCTTGGCCCTGCTCCTAAGACCCCAATTTAGAGCTACGAATGACTGACAAATTTATCGCCATTGTTCAAGCGCGGATGGGCTCCAGCCGGCTACCCAATAAAAGTATGCTTCATTTGAAGGGTTGCCCTGTAATTGAGTGGGTATTTCGCAGGGCGAGCCAGGCACGCGAAATCCACGGACTGGTCTTTGCTATCCCGCAAACAGAAGAGAATGATCCCCTAGCTTATTATTTGACGACTCTTGGTGCCAATATCTTCCGAGGAAGCGAAGTGGACCTGATAGAAAGGTTCTATGAGGCTGCCCAAAAATGGAAGGCAACAAATGTTATAAGAATATCTGCGGACTGTCCTTTTATTTCCAGTTCAGAAATAGATCATTTGATTACTTTTTTTAAGTCGGGTCACTACGATTACGCTTACAATAATGTGCCGGTTAATAATCGATATCCGGATGGCATAGGTGCTGAGATCATGCCCTTTGCAATTCTTGAAAGATTGCATAAGGAGGCGAAGGAGCCTTATGACAGAGAGCATGTGTCTACCTATATTCGGTCTCGCCCCGAAATGTTCAATATAGGTACCTTTGACCCTATAGACAAACGTCTTCATTACCCTGAAATAAGGGTGGATTTGGATACTCCCCAAGACTATGAAAAGCTGTTGAGGCTGGATGTGAACCTAGAGATGGAGGCTCACGAAATTGTTGAAGCCGCGCAAGCTTTTAAGAAGAGCGAGAGTGCCAATAAACCTTGAATACTCAAAAAAACACATTTATTCAGTAAAATGTTTTTAGCCAAAAGAAAATTATTTGCTATTGCAATAGATGACTTGGGTCATGAAAATAAATGACAAACCTTTTTAATTTTGCACTCATCAACAAGCTTCAAATCGTCAGGCCAATTATTATTGCAGAAGCGGGAGTCAACCATGAAGGCAACATGGATTTGGCCAAGAGATTGATTGATGAAGCAAAAGAAGGGGGTGCCGATGCTATTAAGTTTCAAACCTATAAAGCGGATACTCTCGTCTCAAAAAATTCTCCGGCATATTGGGACCTCGGCAAAGAACCTACCAAGAGCCAGTATGAACTGTTCAGGAAATACGATAAATTCTGGAAAGATGAATTTGTAGCACTAAAAAATTATTGTGATAAGGCGAATATAGAATTCCTGAGTACTCCTTTTGATTTGGAATCTGCCGGGTTTTTGAATGATTTGATGGATGTGTTCAAGATTTCCTCTTCTGATATTACTAATAAACCATTCATTCAATATATTTGCGAATTTGGGAAGCCCATTATTCTTTCAACAGGGGCATCTAATTTGGATGAAATCAAAGAAGCTACTGAATGGGTCGAGTCAAGAGGTAATCCGCTGGCACTGCTTCACTGCATCCTTAATTACCCCACTCGGGATGAAGACGCCAACCTTGCGATGATTCAGGATATGAAGAAACACTTTCCCAAATACCCCGTTGGTTATTCAGACCACACCTTGCCCGGAGATATGAAGAATCTCGAGATAGCCGTTCTTTTAGGAGCATCTATTATTGAAAAACATTTTACTCACGACAAAACCCTTCCCGGAAATGATCATTATCATGCAATGGATAAGGAAGACCTTAAGAAATTTAAGGCTAATCTTGATAGTTTTTTTCAACTACTGGGAGATCACGAGAAGCATTCCATTGTTACCGAAGAAGCGGCAAGAACCAATGCGCGTCGAAGCCTGGTTGCGAAACGTGAAATTAAAGCCGGTCAACAGATAAGCTTTGAGGATATTACCTGGAAGCGTCCGGGTACGGGTATCAGCCCCAAGGAGATTGAGAAAGTTCTAAAATATAAGGCCGCGAAGGATATTGCTCCAGACAGTATTTTTCAATGGAGCGATCTGGTTCAAGATTGATCCGAGGCCGGCAAAGTTCCCCTGGCAATAGGAAAGTTGAGGGATGTCCGTAAAAATAACATATATTTATTCTGCTTGTGTCCTTCTTGAGACTCAAGATGTGAAAATATTGTGTGACCCCTGGTTTTCAGATGGGGCGTACGATGGCAGTTGGTACCACTATCCTAGAATGGAAAACCCGGTTGAGACAATTGGCCGGGCAGACCTCATTTATATTTCACATATCCACCCAGACCATTATGATCCAAAATTTTTAAAACTCTATCTGAAGAAGTACCCGGAAACGAAAATTATAGTTGCCCCTTTTGAGAAAAATATGCTTGCCAAAAGAATGGGCATCGACCAAATCCCGCACGAGATCGTTTCAGAATCCTCTATTGGGGGAACTCGGCTTTCACTCATACCAAATGAACGGGCATGGTTTGATGTGGACAGCGCGTTGGTCCTCCAGCATAACGGACACTCGGTGGTGAACATGAATGACAACTTTTTCAATGAGAGCCAGATTAACCGAATCAATGAAATTGCCCCATCAATTCAAATAGCGCTTCTTCCTTATGCTGGGGCCGGCCCCTATCCACATACTTACTACGACATTGGTCCAACGCTGATAGAAAAAGCTTCGCTGAAAAGGCAACAATTCTTCGACAGGTACTTGCAACTTCGTGATGCGCTTGAGCCCGAAGCTACGATTCCGTTTGCTGGAAAATATTATCTTGGAGGCCACTTGCATAATCTCAACCCCTACCGGGGGGTCTCTGATGCTGTTGAAGTAAGCGGGTTCGACTCAACCGCCATGATTCTACAGGATGGAGGAAATGCCTGGGTCGATACCAAATCTCTTCAACCCAGTGCTGTGCGAAGTGATCCTTACGATGTTAAAGAATTAGAGGCCTTTACTTTGGGTTTAAGTGAAAAGCCAATGCATTATGAGGTCTTTTTTAACGATTTGGATGTTTTAAGTATTCCGTTTAGCGAGATGTTGTCCACGGCATATAAAAATGCGGTCAAAAAATTTACCTATCAGGAAGATTACTGGTTTTGTCTGAAGTTGCAGGAAGAATGGTTCGTGATGAATTGTAACGCAGAAAACCCTGCTTGCAGGATTGAAGAAAAATCTCCCCAGATGGCTCCCCGGTCTGAAATATATATCGACTTGAAATATCTCTATGGTCTCTTGACAGGCACCTATCACTGGAGCAATGCAGAAGTGGGTTCTCAATTCATGACAAGGCGCTACCCGGATGTATTTAATGAAGAAGTGCAGAATTACCTCAATTTCCTCCATTTATAGCCGTTAAAATCACAATACACGGTATAATTTGGAGGTATTAATGTGGGGGGTTTTGGTTAAGACCAACCCTGGTACTCTTGATATATTAGTGTCTGTCAGGGTTTGTAGTCAGGTATGATATAATCCTTAATCGTAAGCTTTTCTGGCTGATTTTCTCTGCCAAGCCTTATTTTTTAAGCTATGTTTGACCTATGAACATTTTTGAGTGGCTGAAAACTGTAAAAAAACATTTTATATTTGAACCCGGATACTTCAGGTTATCCGGAAATCCACTCGTCTATTTTTTGCGGCAGGGGAATATTGTTGCTCACTTTATCGACCGCGTAAAATTCAGAGTATTCCCTAAGTTTTGTATTACGCCTCGCTTTCCTACCCATATTGATATTGAATCCGCCAGCAATTGTCAGATGAAATGTCCCATGTGTTACACGACTTATCTGGAGCCTGGGAAGAAAGGGATCATGAAATTTGATCTTTATAAAAGAATTATTGATCAGGCCATCGAGGGGAAATCCTACTCAGTGAAAATTAGCTGGCGGGGGGAACCTCTGTTGAATAACCGGATTCTTGATATGGTCAAATATGCGAAAGAGTCTGGGGTCAAAGAGGTGGCAATGTTGTCAAATGGTGAATTGCTGACCTCAGAGCTGGCAGAGCAACTTGTGGATGCGGGTTTGGATTGGATCAGTTTTTCTGCAGATGGGCTAGGGGAGGTTTATGAAAAAATCCGGGCTCCGGCAAAATTTCATGAAACTGTAGATAAAGTTGCTCACATGAAAAATTATCGCGATAAAAGGGGTTTGAAAAAACCTTTGATACGAGTTCAATCCATTTTGTCTGCTATCAAAAATGATCCAGATGCCTTTTTAGAAGCGTGGGAGAATATCGCTGACCGCGTCAACTGTATTGCCGATGAAGCACGCGATTTGGAACTCATGGAAATGAATCATGACCCAGAGTACTTATGCCCCACCCCCTGGGCAAGAATGACAATTGCACATGATGGAAAGGTGCATCAATGCAAGGTTGATTATGACAGAAAAAAGGTCATGGGAGATGCTAACGAGCAAAGCCTTTATGAAATATGGCATGGAGAAAATTTCAATTCGCTGAGAAATGCTTTCAAGAAGCAAACGGCACTAAAAAATTACGCCGCCTGCAATCTCTGTACAGACAATGTGCTGACGGAAGAGCGGTCAGTGCAGGTGAATGGGAAGGAATTGAGCCTGGGGAAATTTAAGGGCGTTCATGATGTGGTACACGAGGGGCAGGTCATGTCACAAGTCAGGAGACGATCTAAAGTTCTTCCAGACGTGGATAAAGTGCCCTTATAGTGGTCAAGTGAAACCTGGGGGATTTGGGGGTTTTTACACTATTACGGACTTATGGTTTTATTGCAGTAGTTTGGCCCGAAACTTGAGTATTTCAAAAATCTGGAGATTCTTTTTTTAATCTGACTCAGCGCAAGAATTTCCTGTGGGAGAAAATAACAATGTCATTTGAAAATTTCAAAGTGATGTTCGTTTTCGTCAATGATCGATTTCGAACCTTCATACCAATTAATATTTCCTATCTTTCTGCAGCTCTAAAAGAAGCAGGTTTTTCTACCTGTCTTTTTGACACTTCTTTTTATGCGGAGCAGGAAGGTGTTGAGCTTGAAAAGAAAAAGGAAGAAGCGGGTATCTTTATGTCCGTGGATTATGAATCCATTGGAGTACGCCTGAAGGACGATGACTTGTTTCAAGACCTTTTAGATGCTGTAGAAAATGAAAAACCCCGGCTGATTGCTTTTAGTATTTTTTCTCAGGCAAAGTTTCAGAACTTTGATTTGGCCAATGCCATTAAGGAAAAATTTTCGGATATTCCAATTATAATGGGAGGCATCCACGTTAACGTTGAGCCAGAGGAAGTTTTTAAATTGAGCAAAACGGATTACTTGTGCCTTGGTGAAGGAGAGGAGGCCTTGGTAGAGTTGGCTAAATGCCTGGCTACAGGGGGAGACACTGCAAATATTGAAAACTTGGCTATGAAAAGAGATGGTGTCATCTATAAAAACCCTCTTCGTCCGACCCAGCCTTTGGATGAATTGCCTTTTCCGGACTGGGATCTATTTGAGCCTTATCATCAGTATGGCCCCTTTAGGGGGAACTTATACAAAATGGCATTAGTAGAATATTCCCGGACCTGTCCCTTTGATTGTCATTACTGTGGAAATGATGCATTAAGAGGAAATTATCGCGATAGTGGCCAGTTTATGGGGTATCGCTATAAAACCCCGCAACGCTGGATTGATGAGTTGAAATACTTGAAAGATAAATATGGAGTGCAGTTTCTCTATATTGTTGATGGGACGTTTGCGGCCCAAAAATCGTCCAACCTTGAAGAAGTTGCGGAATTGTATGCAAAGGAAATCAATTTGCCATTTTTTTGCGATGCTACAGTTTTTTGTCTTTCTCCAAAAAAGGCTGGGCTTTTGAAGGCTATGGGGTGTGTTTGCGTGAATATGGGGATCGAGTCGGGTAACCTCGAATATAGAAAAAAATACCTGAATCGAACGATGACAAACGAAAAAATTATAAGCTCGTTTTTGGAGGCTAGAGAAGCAGGGCTGGAGACACGCTCGTTCAATATTATAGGTAGCCCGTATGAGACCAGAGAAGATATTATGGGAACCATTGATCTCAATCGTAAGGCAAAAGTCGGTTCTATTTCATTATCTGTCTTTATGCCATATGAGGGAACACCGCTTCGCAAACTGTGCATCGATAATGAGCTTATGGCCCAGGGTACAGCTGTCTCAGGAGACGGGACAGAGCCAATTATTAAAAACCCCAACCTTTCTCATGATGAGTTAATGGGGCTTTATAATACTTTTTCTCTGTACGTGCTTGCGCCAAAAGAGATGTACCCAGATATCAGGCGAGCCGAGGCAAATACTCCAGAAGGGTTATTGCTCAGAAAAGAAATTATGGGAAGAATTGAAGCCAGCAAGGCTTTCCAGTATGCCGATCCCGGTTAATAAAAGCAGGTTGTAACAGTTTATTAAATTGCTTGCTCGGCCTGCATCAACAAGATTGTCTTTATCGCCGAATTTAAGAAATGCTCATTCCTCCGTTCCATTGGGAAGAATTCGGTTTTTTCCTTCTGGCTTATGGTCATCCTCAGTGAAGCCTTAAGAAATGCTGCCCCGGAAGCCAGCCCATTTTCATACTACAGTAATGGTTAATTTTTTCAATACCAGGCGCCATAGCGATAACCAAAAAATCCCCAAAGAACTTATTCCACACAAACCTGTCTGAAAGAAATATTGATGTTTTTAGCAACTACAGCCGATCGGCGATACTGGAAAACGGATGGAAAAATTTTATTTCTTGGTGAGTGGTGCAAGGTATATGACCAAAAACATTTCTGGTCCAAGATTGACTGCCAGATTTTACCCTATCATTGGAATGACAGGAAAAAGATGCATCAGGACTACCAGTATTTGGACGGGGTTTATGAGCGCTATCTGGCAATTTTATCACAAAGATTAAATAAACTTCACTCCACAAACTATTCCTTGCGTTATTGGCGCATAATCATTGGCCCCTGGTTGAATTTATTTATTGGGATTATTTTTGACAAGTTTCTTTCTATTCAGGCAGCCAAAAACTCAGGCCTGGTAACCAATACATGGGTGTCGTCATTTAAGTATCCCGACTTCTTGGCCAAGGATATTCTTAGCTTCCGCAAGTTAATCACCATAGATGATTGGAACCATTTTATATATGGTCAAATCATCCAATCGATGGGTGGTCTCCCCTATGAGACCATGGATGGTGAAACATTTTTGACCCGTTGGGATCAAGGCGACCCCGCACCTTCTTCCACTCACACAAAAAATACATCTAGATATCATTTGGGAGAAATATTCAGGTTAGTGCCAAATAGGTTTAACAAAATCTTTATAACAGCTACTAACTTGAATTTCTGGGATCTTATTCGACTACAATTATCACTAAGACAAATTCCATACTTATTTACTCCTCGCGTAGAAATAGAAGATAGCCCTGTAAATGAACTTGCCAGAAAAGAGATGAGTTTTGAGGTGGGTGAAAACCAATTTGAATCCTTGCTGGATGAATTTATCCTTCAAAATTTACCTAAAGTTTATGTGGAGGGTTATGCCAAGGTTCATTCAAGGTCTATTGAGGTTTTTCCAGAACGAGCCAAGTTAATTTTTTCTGGTGGCTCTATATATTCAGATGAGGGGTTTAGATTTTGGGCGGCGTATCAGGTAGAACGGGGAACAAAATTATGCCAACACCAATACGGTGGTAGTTATGGATCGATTCTTTGGAGTGCCTTGGAAAACCACGAAATCAAAATAAGTGATCGATATTTTTCCTGGGGATGGGCACTAAATAATCAACCCAAGGTGCTTCCCTTAAGCGCGGGAAAGTTAAATAAAATCAAAAATAAAATAAGGCCTAAACCCAATGGTTCTATATTATGGATGAGTACTTCCTTCCCCCGTTATTCCTATTGGATGATGAGCCTTTTTTTAGGGCCAAAGTTGCTGGACCATTTAAAAGAGCATGAGCGTTTTGTTGGTGCTGTCTTACCCAGTGTGCGAAATCTTCTGTTAATGCGGTACTGCCCCTATGACTATGGCTGGGGTATAGAAAAGCGCTTAACCGATGTTTATCCTTCTTTAAACGTTTATAGAGGGGAAAAACCTATGTGCGTGGATTTAAATAATTCCCGGCTTTCAATCTCTTGCGTTAATTCGACCACCTTTCTGGAGACCTTGTCGGCAAATTTCCCAACATTACTGTATTGGAACCCTGATTTTTTTGAGTTGCGAGAATCTGCTTACCCGCATTTCAATGTCTTGCGCCAGGCAGGTATTCTTCACGATAATCCCGAATCTGTCGCTAAGAAGGTCAATGAGGTTTATGAGGACACTTTGTCTTGGTGGTCAGCTCCAGAAATTCAAGATGCAAAAGACCAGTTCTGCCGCCAATTTGCTTTTACCAGTGAAAAATGGATTAGCGAATGGAAGGCGGAAATATTAAAAGCCTGCGAAACCTAAGCCTTAGGATAGACCCCTCTGTTAAACCCTGATAATATTTGGTGGTGGTTAAGAATCTTGCCGCCCATCTTTTTTTGTGGCAGGGTTGGTTTTATAAAAAACTCAGGATAGTTGAATATTGCTCCCAGATAGTTTTTTAATCTACTGCCTTTATCTATTTAATGTAGTCTTAATTATTGTTAACTATGATTTGCCAGCTATCCTGACCCTTTGGTATAGGAGCGCCAGATTAAAAATATAGCGCAGAGAAGCGTAAATAAGAATTAAAGCTAATTGAATCCATTGACTGCCAATTATAAATATAAAGATATAATTTTGGTTCTTGGATTGTTTTTAATGGGAATTAGATGAGTAAAAGTATCAATCCAAAAATTTTATTTGTGACAACTCCTATCAGGCCGGAACCCTCACCATTTCCCCCAATTGGTAGTTTGTCAATAATAAGTGCTTTAAAAAGAGAGGGTTTTGAAAACACTCACTTTTATAATATAGATCTGCTTCGCCCAGATTATGACCAAGCTATTGCTCATATAAAGGATGAAAACCCGGATATTCTGGCTATCAGTGCGGTGGTTTCGACCGCATATGAGTACACTAAAAAACTTTCTTTAGATATAAAAAAGGCCCTACCCAATATTACGATTATTCTGGGAGGAAACCTTGGGGCGTCTGCCGAAATCGTCTTACATAAAACCGGTGTAGATTTTGTTTGCACCGGTGAAGGCGAAAAAACAATGGTTGGTTTTGTCAATCGCTGGCAAGAAACAAAAGATAAAACAAACTTCGAAAATGTGCACGGATTGGCATTTTTAAACAGCGCTGAAAACCTGATTATAACCCCTTATAGTGAAGCACTGGAGGCTCATCAAGTCTATGATATTGACTGGTCTATATCAGAAGATCTTGATCAAATGAGGTTTTATGTCCGTCCAAAACAGGATAGGCCCTTGTATGAAATCAGTTTCATAAAAGATCCGCGAGCTAATGAAATTAAAAGAAACGAAAAATCCGTAGTTACAATGGTAGCGAGCAAGGGGTGTGTGGCCAAATGTACTTTTTGCCACCGCTGGGATCCGGGTATTCGTTACATTCCGGTTCCAATATTGATGAAACGGATCGATTATTTTATTGATAACTACGATGTGGGTTTTATAGATTTTGGAGATGAAAATTTCGGTTCAGATCATAAATGGCTTGCAGAATTCTTAAAGGAGATTAAAAAACGAGATTTGATTTGGCGGGTAAGTGGAATGAGAGTGTCCACTATTTCTTTAGAGTGGGCAATAAAAATGAAGGATGCAGGTTGTTCTGCCATGTATTTCGGGATGGAAAGTGGCAGTCAAAAAATGCTGGATGTTATGGGAAAGGTTACAACAGTTGAACAGAATAAAAGCGTCGTAAAATGGTTGCCCGCCAACGGAATCACTACCTGCCTGCAGCTTGTTTTGGGAATGCCGGGAGAGACTCGGGAGACGATTGAGGAAACCATGGAGTTTGCTAGTTTTTACGCACAGAACTCTGAAGACACTGATCCAAACAGGCTTGGTCTGAACTTTGCCCAAGCTCTTCCTGGTACCCCATTGTATGAGTATGCTCGGAGGAAAGGTTTGATTGGGTCGTCCATTGAAGACGAAGAAAAATATTTATTGCAAATATCCGACCGCGATGCCAGAGATGGGGAGACCTTCATTAATTTCACCGATTATCCCAGGCTTCTTCTGGAAAAATGGTATTTTGATTTGCAAAACGGGACCCGAAATGCATTTATCGAAAAATGGGGAATTCAGAGCTATCATAATGTTATAGGCAATGCACATAGTTTGCAGATTCTAAAAAAACTGCAAGAGACACCTATAAAAAGAGACAGTGGTTATTTTGCATTTCCTCAAAAAGCAGTGGAACAAATTAAGGCGTTGGAAGAAGGAAGTAATCGCCAGGGTGGTTCGGTAAAGGACACGGGTGCGGAGATGCCTCGTACTGAAAAAAATGGGTCCAGCAATGTAGTTGGTCAGGTTTCTCTGTTATTTATGTTTTTTCGTAAAGGCATGTTTCGTTACATTCCTATTTACTTTCCTCGTTTTTTTTGGCGAATTAGGTTTCTTTCCGTTGTTATTGTTTGGGTCAACTCCGTTAAAAAAGGTGGTATTAAAAACAGCGTAAAGATTTTGCTAGAGTATTTAACTTGGAAAATATCCAACCTGTTTCCCTTAATAAAGGGCCAACCTTTTGTGAAATATATTTCTTTGAGAAGGATCATCAACAAGAATTTAGTCCCTGAAATTTCTAGCGATAATCCTTCCATGGCCAAATTGAGGAAGGGGCGATGAGAGGCTGAATATGAGTGACACCTTTAAGGTTGTAAATCAATAGCTGATTTGTTTTTCATCTGTGGCGAATTAAAAACGATCAAATTGGAAACCCTGCGGTCTGCTGGTTATATTTGCCAACCCATTGACAAAAATCAAGATAAGTATGCCTTGGGATTCCAGCGTTGTCGGTAGTCTGTCTCAAGAGAGGAAATAGTTTAATGGGGTTGGTCTTTTTGCTTTAGAAATTTTGCGGACGTTTAAGGTGTAAAATCACTTGCTAAAATCTTCTGTAAAAGCTCGTTTTTCCATTTCCTTTCTTTCAAATGTCCTTCGAGGCTTTTTGTCTCTTTCCACAGGGTTGTTGATCGGACGGGGTCTGGGCCCACAAACCTATGGCGATTTTGTTTTTCTATTAGGAACTTTTGCTGGCATTAAACAGCTTCTAGACATGGGGTCGGCCCATGCATTTTACACATTTATGTGTAAAAAACCTCGCGGAAGAAAATTTGTCCTTAGTTATTTAGTATGGCAGGGAATTCAATTTTTTCTGCCTCTTATATTTATTGGACTGTTACTCCCCAAACAATGGATCCTTGAAATTTGGGTTGGTCAGGAAAAGGGGTTGATTCTGCTTGCGTTTGTGGCGGTTTTCATGAAGGACAGTGCGTGGATCACCATGAGCAATATTGGCGAGTCCTTTCGATTAACTCATAAAGTCCAGTTTTTTAATCTGTCTATCGTCGGGACGCATTTTCTTCTGGTATTAGTTCTTTTTTGGACCGAACATCTTTCCCTGAACTTTCTATTTGGTTTTATTTTTATTGAGTATCTTGTAGCTGTATGCGTGGCTTTTCGTATCTTTAGCGGCAATATGCTGGAGGATGAAGAGTTTGATGGTAAAAATATTTGGAATGACTATTTCAACTACTGCGTTCCGCTGATTCTTTTTTCATGGTTGGGGTTTGTTCGCGAATTTTCGGATCGATGGTTTTTGCAGACATATGGGGGTAATGAAGAACAGGGCTTTTATGGGATAAGTTATCAACTGGCAGTGGTGAGCCTTTTGGCTACCGCGTCCCTGCTCAGAATTTATTGGAAAGAAATTGCTGAGGCAAATGAAAATAATGATCATGAAAGGATGTCTAAACTACACCAGAAAGTTTGCCGTTTTTTGTATATGGTGGCGGCCTCCATCAGCGGTTTTTTAATTCCCTGGAGCGAGGAAATCGTGGGACTGTTTTTGGGCCCTTCTTATTTGGGAGGCACTGCGGCAGTTTCTATTATGTTTCTTTACCCGCTTTATCAATCCTTGGGCCTTATAGGCGGGTCTTTTTTGTTGGCAGTCGGGAAAACGAAACCGAAGGTAGTCCTTGAAGGCTTGGTATTGATAGTTAGTATTCCTGTGTCATACTTTATCTTGGCCCCAGCGGACGCAAACTTCCCAGGGTTAGAGTTGGGTTCTACGGGGATGGCATTAAAAATGGTTGGCTTTTGTGTAGTCAGCTCCAACCTTGTCCTCTGGTGGATTTCACGCAATTATGGTTGGAAGTTTGATTGGGGGTATCAGATCCTGACATTGGCCGGGGTGCTAATGTTGGGTCAGCTTTCATTTGTAGGGGTGAATTACCTGGGTTCGATACATGCGATGGGCTTGTTTTTAAAAGGCGGAATGGCTTTGGTAATTTATGCTATAGGTATAGGAGTATTTCTCTGGTCTGTTCCATGGTTGGCAGGTTTGACACGGAATGAAATAAAAACACAATTTTCCCAAACCATACAGGTTCTAAAAAATTTATAGATTATTGGTGAGCTAAAATTATGTATCAGCTTAATAAACCCTTTGTTCTTTGGCTTACTGGATTGCCCTGTTCGGGAAAATCTACACTGGCCAAAGCAATTGAAGAGGAGCTTTCAATTGACACAGATTTTCCGGTAAAAGTTTTGGATGGTGATGAGTTCCGAAGTCAATTTTCAAAGGAGCTCGGATTTTCAATTGAAGATCGCCATACCAACAACCTTCGAATAGCAAAAAAGGCTATTGAAACTGCGAACACAGGCAAGGTTGTGGTGGTGGCAGTTGTATCCGCTTATAGAAAAACCCGAGAAAAAATAAAAGAATTATTTGAGGGTTTAATCGAGGTTTATGTTAAATGTCCGGTCGAAACTTGCGAGGCTAGAGATATAAAAGGTATGTATAAAAAAGCCAGAGAGGGCAAAATGAAAAACTTTACGGGTGTCAATGATCCGTATGAAGAACCTTTAGATCCAGAAATAGAAGTTAATACAGGTGAGAATGGTATCGGGGGATGTTCAGCAATCATTATTCAAGGATTGGTAAAACTTGAATATATTTCAATAACCAATTCCGGTGCCACAGGTGATAAATTGAAGGCGTAATGAATCAACCTGAAAGCTTTTTATATTGATGCTTTATTTTGACCTCGATATTTTATCTTTTTTCGCAAATTTGATATATACTCGATAAAAGAGCAAAATAAATTCCTTGAGGGTTAATTGTTCTTGCGCTTAACCCGATTTATAAAGGTGATGACGGACAATTTAGAAAAATGAGAAAGCATATTTAAACAAACTCAAAGAAATATTAAATATGCCCTCCCTTCCCTTGGTATTCGCAGAAATAACGGATTTCTAAACATATTTTTCCTTGACCCCTCTGACTCAGTTGGAAGCCAGATGACATCTTTAGCCCGAAAACCTATCCAGGGAGCAAAAGAAATATTATGCACCCTTTACCGACGTCATATTTGGGTGCGCCGTTTGGACAGGTTCCGAACAGGAATATGGGGAATAAAAAATCAACTTCAATTCAAGTATCCCCATCGCATACTATTTATCGCGGGTATGGCAAAATCAGGCTCATCCTGGGTCCATGCTTTCCTTAGGAGTATACCGGGATTTCAAAGGCCCCCCATCGTTGATAGGAGTGCCGTTGCCAAGGGCGAATTATGGGATGATACTTACTTTAGCAATATTCCCAAATTTGGTTACTATGCTCTTAAAACTCATGCGTCGGCCTCACCGGAGCTCCTTGAAATAATTCATAAAATGAATTTGCCCACGCTGATAACCTATCGAGACATCCGTGACCAGCTTGTCAGCCGCTTTCACCATATTCTGGTTGATCCCAACAGTCTTCATTATAAATTATACAACGAGCTACCTCGTGAGGAAGCGTTCAGCCATTCCATTGAGTATGCAATTGATCCATACAGAGATTGGATTGATGACTGGCTGAAAGTTGCTGAAAAGGAACCAAATGTTTATAAGGTTATTAGTTATGAGCAGCTCCTGAAAAACACGTTTGAAGTTTATAGAGATATACTTTTGTTTTATGGAATTGATTTACCCGATCACAAAATCCGTAGCATAATGGTTGTCGCTGATGCCCAGACCAAGGGTGGGGTTGGTTCTCTCGCAGAACGTATTCGGGTAGGGGGTGGAGCCAATTTCAGGGGCGGGAGAACGGGTGATTGGCGGAACCACTTTTCCAGAAAAGATGTGGAGCTGGTTAAAGAACGGGCCGGCGAGCAACTTATTCGCCTTGGTTATGAAAAAGATATGAACTGGGGACTTTGAATGTAATTAGTAGTAAGTAGAAATAGCTTCTTCTTTTACTCAAGGCACCAGTCGTTAGCAGAAAAATTCGCCACTATTCCCAATCGATATAGCTGATAAATTTATGGGTAAGGAAATTCTTTGTACAATTGGGCCGGCTTCCCTTAAAAAGTCTGTTCTGGAGCGATTGAATGAACTCCCCGTTTCTTTACTGCGGATCAACTTATCCCATACCTCTATTGAAGACCTGCCGAAGCATATTCAGTACATAAAAAAAATCACCTCAATTCCCATATGTATAGATTCTGAAGGTGCCCAGATCCGGACCGGGAAAATGCATAATGGTACAGCATGTCTTGTAGAGGGAGGTTTGTTAAAAATAAACCGGCAACCGGTTGCTGGTAATTCAAAGCATATAAGTTTTTATCCTGAAGAATCGATAGACCTTGTTCAAATTTATGATCTGATTTCCATAGATTTTAATACGGCCTTAATCCAGGTGGTGGAAAAGAAATCTGATTACTTGATAGCAAAGGTTATCACCGAAGGATCTATTGGAAGCAATAAGGCTGTCTCGGTCAATAGGCAGATACGGATGAACCCCCTTACCAGGAAGGACGAAGAATCGATAAAGATCGCTGTTGGATTTGGAGTTAAACATTTCGCACTTTCTTTTGCCAATCACCTGGAAGATGTTCAGGCAATCCGGCACCAGACACCTAAGAACAGTTTTATTATTTCCAAGATAGAAAGCCGTGAAGGAATTAGAAATTTGGAGGCTATTGCCGATGCGTCAGATGCCATCTTAATAGACAGGGGTGATTTGTCTCGTGAAGAGCCTATTGAATCCATTCCCCTTCTTCAAAAACATATAATTAATAAAGCCAAAAGCACTGAGACAAAGGTATATGTAGCTACAAACCTTCTTGAATCCATGGTGACTCAAACAAATCCTACCCGGGCTGAAGTGAACGACATTTTCAACACCCTGCTTGATGGGGCCGATGGTCTGGTTTTGGCGGCGGAAACGGCAATAGGAAACAACCCTGTAGGCTGTGTCAATATGATTTCAAAATTAATGGACCAGTTTAATAATTTTAATAAATTTGATACAGATATTTCCAAATATGAAAAAAGGTCTTTATTGATCGAGGCCCATGGTGGTTCGCTGGTATCCAGAGTCGAAACGGAGCCTGATATTCAAGAGCTGTCCAAACTACCCGTCCTTGAAGTAGATGGAAAAATAGTTTCGGATTGCGAACAGATTGCTACGGGAGTTTATTCTCCTTTGCAGGGCTTCATGACTAAAGAGCAGGTGGAAGGCGTATTAAATAATAATTTGCTTCCAGAAGGCACAATTTGGACGTTGCCTATTATTTTTCCAGTCTGGGGCGATGCAGTTAGAAAGCTCCAAAAAGGTGATTCTGTTGCTTTAAAAAATGCTCACTCAGGAGAAATATTTGCTTTGCTATACCTTGAAGAAATATTCCCCTTGCAGTTTGAATCCATGGCCAAGCGAATGTTTGGAACAAATTCCCCGGAACATCCCGGTGTGAAACAGTTAAAGCATTCAGGAGATATGTTGTTGGGAGGAAAGATTGACCTGATCAGGTTTTCCAATAAATCCAAAGAGGTTTCGCCATTTATTTTCACGCCCCAAAATACAAGGATGATATTTGAGCAAAAAAACTGGTATCGAGTAGCCGGTTTTCATACGCGTAATATTGTTCATGCGGCGCATGAATATATTCAGCAAAAGGCTTTGGATGAATATTTCTGCGATGGGTTATTTATCAGCCCTGTGGTGGGTCCCAAAAAGAAAAACGACTTTAAAAGTGAACTGATTTTGATGGCATATCAGCGTATGATTGAACTTAATTTATACCCAAAGAACCGGGTGTTGGTAGGGGCATTTTTTTCTTTTTCAAGGTATGCGGGACCCCGAGAGGCTGTCTTCACAGCAATATGCAGAAAGAATTATGGATGCTCGCATTTTATTGTGGGGAGAGACCACACCGGGATCAATAATTTTTACCCGAAGGAAGCAAACATTCGTTTTTTTGAAGGGGTTGGGGATATAGGAATTAAACCAATTTTTTTTGATGAGGCCGCTTATTGTGATCAATGCGAAGCGATGAGATTATCCTGTGAGCACCCGTCCTCCTGTATTCACCCGATCAGCGGGACGCTGATTAGAGACTTTCTTGACAGGAATGAAAACCCACCTGGCTGGATGATGCGGGAAGAAATAGCCAATATGCTGATTGAAATGATAAAGAATAAAGAAGAGATTTTTATTTCGTAGTATTTATATAGACGGGTTTCTGGTGATCCCTCTCCTTTTTCGCGGACACACCTATTTGGGAAAGGAAAATTTTCCGCTTACAAAATACTACAGCTTTACCCATATTTGGTTGTAAGTATTTTTAAACCTGCCCAGGTCAGACATTTCTGCATGTCGTTTCTCTCGAAATGTGAATCCAAACTTGAAAAGTGGTATAACTCACAGAGGCAGTCCATTGGTGATTTGACAGGATTATGTCTCATAAATCGACCGAAAGCGACATCGTTGAGAGAGCGTTTTCACACTTAACCAGGTTTGTTTTTCATGGCAATGAGATACGTAAGGGGATTAATGCGAGAGCTCACGGAGTATCTTGAGTTTTTTATAATTTACATACCAGGTCAATTGGGACAAATTATTCGCGGAAAGTATTACTCTCTTTATATGGCATGCGGAGAAAATTTGAGAGTGGATGTGGATGTTACTTTTACTGGTCGAAAAAATATAAGTATGGGCAACAACGTTTTGATAATGAAAAATTCATATATACACTCGACCGAAGCTAAAGTAACCATCGGAAATAATTTTAATTTGAATACAAATTCTTATATTGATGCGGATTTCGGCACTATAATCATTGGTAATGATGTGATTATTGCCCAAAATGTTGTTCTTCGCGCCGCTGATCACGCACATGATTCATTATCCGTTCCAATAAGATACCAAGGTTACCTTGGTGGTGAAATAGTAATTGGGAATGGTGTGTGGATTGGGGCGAACTGCGTTATCACAAGAAACGTAAAAATCGGTGATCATAGCATTGTAGGTGCGGGCGCAGTTGTAACTAAAGACGTGGAACCATTTACTGATACGCCCCTAGATTTATAGACACCTTGTAAGGTAAAAATGGAATACCAAAACAAGGAGTTTATGATGCCCAAAGGAATACGTTACGCAGAAGAGTTTAAGAGGGATGCGGTTTCTCAGGTTAC